>Ga0335082_10000226_pt1 | contig 57813 bp, 49 predicted proteins | sample Lox_Sample_41_FD_206718 | JGI IMG/M metagenome (GOLD analysis project Ga0335082, IMG submission 206718) | Soil microbial communities from Loxahatchee National Wildlife Refuge, Florida, United States - Lox_Sample_4.1 | ecosystem: Environmental > Terrestrial > Soil > Wetlands | place: USA... | reverse complement strand
ATAGGAACCGGCCCCCATCCCGAGGTCGAAGAGGGTGAAATACGTTGCCGTCACCACGCCGATCCGGTGAGGCGGCGACTGGTGGTACGCCAGCGCCTGCAGGCTCGGGACGGCGATACCGTAGGCAAACCCGATGAGCGCCGCGGCGGAAAACATGCCGGACACCGTCCCTGCCCGCCCGAGGATGAGAAGCCCGCACGCCAGGAAGGCGATGGCGGGATAGATCACGAAATCCGCCCCGAACCGGTCGTAGCTGCGCCCGGTGAGGAGGCGGGCGCCGATTGCGCAGAGGGCCATCACGACGAAAAAGTAGGTCGCCGCCCCGTGGAGGCCGAGCGTCGCGGCATAGACGGAAACGAAGGTGAGGACGGCCGAAATGGCGACCATCATGAGGAGGATGATGGTCGATGCCGGAACGGCCCGTGCCTCGTAGAGGTCGCGCAGTGCCATGCGGCGAAGGGGAGCCGGCCGGTCTGCCCGGCCGCCGGGTACGACGATGCCGAGGGAAATGAAAGAGCCGGCAAGCGCTATGAGGCCGCAGAAGGAGAAGACCCACGGAAAACCGTGGGACCGTGCCAGCGACAGCCCGACGAAGGGGCCGACGGCGGTCGCCGCGGTAACGGCCGTTGCCACGTATGCCAGCCCCTCCCCCTTCCGCGAGAGGGGGGCGAGCTGGCCACCCAGGGCGCTGATGCTGGTGTTGACGATGGCGAAAACCACCCCGTTGAAGAACCGGAGGACCATGACGGTTGCCGTGGAGCCGGCCGCGAGAAAGAGAAAATTGGTGCAGGTGAAGAGGAGCCCGCCGCCGAAGAGGACCGCCCGTTTCCCGAACAGGTTTTCCAGACGGTCCGTCTGGGCCCGGAAGAGGACCATGGCAATGAGGAAGACGGCATTGGCGGCGCCGGCTGTGGCGGGGGAGCCGTGCAGCTCTTCGAGGACATAGAGCGGCAGGACCGGCATGAAGAGGGCCCAGGGGGTGAACAGGAAGAGGGTCGCCAGGATGGTGATGGTGTAGGATTTCGTCCAGAGAGGGAGGTGCGGGGCGGCCGGCGCGGTCACCGAGACCCTTCTTTCCCGTGCCCCGGAAAGGAGGTCCGCTCCGCCTCCCGCCCCTGTTCGATGATCCGCACGAGCCGGTAGAGGGACTGGGTGACCGGCACGGCCAGCCCGAGTGAGGCAGCCTCGCGCACCACGGCACCGCTGATCGCCTCTATCTCGGTCTTCCTCCCTGCCCGCAGGTCCTGGAGCATCGAGGGGAGATGCTCCTCGTGGTCGCGAAAGGCCTCGTCCACGGTGGCGAGAACGGTCGCCTCCGATGCCCCCACCCCCTTCCGGTTTGCCACGGTAACCACCTCCCTCACAATGGCCCGGGCCAGCGCCCTCCCGTCGACCGTCCCTCCCACTCCTCCCACCGGGAGGCCGGTCACCGCGGTCAGGGTGTTGAGGGCAGCATTGAACGCCAGCTTTTCCCAGATGGCGGCGAACACTTCAGGAGAAATAGCACAGCGCAGCCCTGCCCTGTCGAGAGTCTGGCTGATCCGTGCCAGGTCGGGGGTCACCTGGGCATCGGCGGCGAGTATCCTCGTCGAGCCGTCCCCCAGAGATCTCACCCGCCCCGGCCCGAGCAGGTCGCTGGGCCAGGTGGTCGTCCCCACGACGATGCGCCGCCGCGGCACGAAGGCCTCGACGGCTTCCAGGTTCCCGAGGCCGTTCTGCAGGGTGAGGACCCACGTTTCCTCCCCCAGGAGGTGCCGGGCCGATTCCAGTGCCCGCGGGGTGTGGATCGACTTGGTAAAGAGGACAAGGAGCTCGGGGGGCTCCGTCACCTCTTCGGCCCTGCAGGCGGAGATGGCGATCCTCCGGTCCCCTTCGACCGTCTCCAGCATGAGTCCGTGACTGTTGATGGCATCGAGGTGAGCTGGCCACACGTCGACGAGCACCACCTGGTGGCCCGCCTCTGCGAGCCTTCCGCCGAAGAGGCACCCCATGGCGCCGGCGCCCAGAATGACAATGTACATCGGAAATGGACCTCCTCGGAAAGGCCGGTTGCGGCGTTCGGCCGCCCGGTCACCCTTCCGTGCGGGTGAACCCCAGGTAACTCTCGATCACGCGGGGGTCGGTAAGGAGACGTGCCGACTCCCCCTCCATGACCAGGTCCCCGGTTTCGAGGACGTAGCCGTAATCGGCGATCCGGAGCGCGGCCCGCGCATTCTGCTCCACCAGCAGGATCGCTGCCCCGGTCTCGCGCAGCCGGGCGATGACTTGAAATATCTCCCTACCGATGCGGGGCGCCAGCCCGAGGCTCGGTTCATCCAGCATCAGCAGCTTCGGGCGCGCCATCAGGGCCCGTCCCAGGGCCAGCATCTGCCGCTCGCCCCCGGAGAGGGTCCCCGCCTCCTGCCTGCACCGTTCCTTCAGCCGTGGGAATATCTCGAAGACGCGGTCCATCTCGCCGGCGTAGTTCCTCTCTCCCGCCCGGTGGCGCGGGAAGCCTCCGAGGAGGAGGTTGTCCTCGACGGTCATAGTGGTGAACAGCTCCCGCTTCTCGGGCACCAGGCACATCCCAGCGGTCACGCGGTGTTCGGCCGGCTGCCCCTCCACGTTCTCGCCGCCGTAGAGGATCTCACCCGCCGAGCTGCCGTTCGCGGGAAGCGTCCCCATGATGGCGCCGAGCATGCTCGACTTTCCTGCGCCGTTCGGGCCGATCACCGTGACAATGGTCCCCGCCCTCACCTCCAGGTTCACCCAGTGCAGCGCCTCCACCTTCCCGTACTTGACCGACAGGTTCCGTACCGATAGAATGACGTCGCCCATACCTATTCTTCCCCCCCCAGGTACGCCTCGAGCACGGCCGGATTGGCCTGAATTTCCCGGGGGAGTCCTTCGGCCAGCTTCAGGCCGAAATCCATGACCACGAGACGGTCGGTGATTCCCATTACGAAGTCCATGTCATGCTCCACCAGGAGAATACTCATCCCCTCGTTCCGGAGCTGCCGCAGCACCGCGGCGAGATCCTCTTTCTCACGGTAGCGCAGCCCCGCCGCCGGCTCGTCCAGAAGCAGGAGGACGGGGTTGCAGCAGAGGGCACGGGCGATCTCCAGGATGCGCTGCTGGCCCAGAGCCAGGTTCCCCGCCTGCTCGTGGAGGGAGGCGCCGAGCCCGACCCGTTCCAGTTGCCGCGCGGCCTCGTGGAACAGCTGCGCTTCCTGGGCGCGGTCCAGCCGCAGCAACGCGGCGAAGAGCCCGTTGTTCGTCCGCTGATGGGCGCCGATCACGACATTTTCCAGGACGGTCATGGCCGGCAGGAGACGCACGTGCTGGAAGGTGCGCCCTACGCCGAGCCGGGCAATCTCGGGAGAGCCGTGTTGGTCGATGCGCCGGCCGCGAAAGAGCACCTCGCCGCTCGTCGCCTGGAACAGGCCGGTCACCAGGTTGAACGTGGTGCTTTTCCCCGCGCCGTTCGGGCCGATAAGTCCGACGATTTCGCCCCCACGCACCTGGAAGCTCAGGTCCTTGACCGCGACGAGGCCGCCGAATTCCTTGCGCGCAGAACGGACGTCCAGCACCATCTCCCCCCTTTCGGGCATCTCGCGCCGGGGAAGCGCCGGCGCCTCGGGAGGCGCTTTTGTCGCGGCATTGCCGGAAAACGACCGGAGGGAAAAGGGCCAGAGGCCCTGGCGGGCGTGCTGCATGATTACCACGACGATCATGCCGAAGGCGATGATCTCGAAGTTCCCCGACTCTCCGAAGAGCTTCGGGAGGATGTCCTGGAGAACGTCCTTCAGGACGGTCACGAGACCGGCGCCGAGGACGGCGCCCCACACGTTGCCCGAGCCGCCGATCACTACCATGAATAGGTATTCGATCCCCATCTCCGCGCTGAAGGGAGAGGGGCTCACGGCACCCTGGAGATGGGCGTAGAGCCATCCGGAGAGAGAGGCGAGGAGCGCCGCGTAGACAAAGATGATGACCTTGAAGCGGGCAGTCTGGACTCCGCACGACTCGGCCATCACCCCGCCCCCCTTGAGGGCCCGGATTGCCCGCCCGGGGCGCGAATCCAGCAGGTTCCGCGTGATCACGATGGCAATGATCACGCAGAGCCAGATGAGGCAGTAGAAACTGCGGCCGCCGACGAGGGGCAGACCGAAGAGGCTCAGCGGCGGGATGCCCGTCAGGCCGTCGTGCGCCCCGAGCCAGACCAGGTTGCGGAACAGGTAGTAAATGCTGATCCCCCACGCCATGGTGCTCAAGGGGAGGTAGTGCCCCGAGAGATGCAGGGTGACCACGCCGATGACGTACGCACAGAGACCGGTGATGGCGAAGCCGATCAGTAGCGTGGCCCAGGGAGAGAACCCGTGCGCCGTGGTCAGGTAGGCGGTCGTGTAGGCGCCGAGGCCGACGAAGGCAGCCTGGCCGAAGGAAGTCAGCCCGGCCACACCCGTCAGCACCACGAGCCCCAGCGCCACGATGCCGTAAAGGCCGACGTAGTTGAGGAGCGTCACCCAGTAGGCGGGGGTTGCGGGGACCGCCGGAATCGCCACCAGGATGAGGATGAAGAGGGCCGCGGCTATACGGTTGCGCATCGCCTCACTCCTCCTCTTCTTCCTCGACGCGCCTGGTGAAGAGCCACCGCACGAGGAGGACCGGGATGATGAGGGCGAAGACGATGACCTCCTTGTAGGCGCTCGCCCAGTAGGAGGTGAACGATTCCATCAGTCCCACCAGGACCGCACCCCCCGCGGCCAGAGGATAGCTCGCCAGCCCGCCCACGATGGCGGCCACGAATCCCTTGAGCCCGATGATGAAGCCGGAATCGTAGTAGATCGTGGTAATCGGGGCGATGAGGACGCCGGACAGCGCCCCGATCAGCGCCGCCAGCAGGAATGCCGTGCGGCCGGAACTGGTGATGCTCACCGCCACCAGCCTGGCCCCCATGCGGTTCACGGCGGTCGCCCGCAGCGCCTTTCCCGCCAGGGTGCGCTCGAAGAAGAAATAGAGCCCTACGATCAGGACGGCGCTGGCAGCCAGGATGAAGAGGCTCTGCCCGGAAAAGGTCACGGCCCCCAGCTCGAAGCTTGCCTCGGTAAACGCCGAGGTGCGCGCCCCTTCGGCGCCGAAGAAGAGGAGCCCGAAACCGGCCAGGGCGAAGTGAACGGCCATCGACACGATGAGGAGCACCAGGACCGGCGCTTCTGCGATCGGCTGGTAGACGAGGCGGTAAAGCATGGGGCCGAGGGGGACGACGAGGAGGAGCATGAGAATGATCTGGACGGCCATGGGTGGATTCTGCGGAGCGATCCAGCGGGTCAGGAAGAAGAGTGCCACGGGGTAGGCGCCGTAAAAACCGGCGATGGCGGGGAGGCGGCGGATCTGGCCCGCCCGGAGCGCCCCCCTGAGTTCCACGATGCCGGTCGCGATCCCGGTCCACACCAGGAGCCAGACGGTTCCCGGGACTTTCCCCAGTTGCAGGCTCGCCAGCGTGAGCGTCCCGTAGGAGAGGAATTCACCCTGGGGAATGAAGATTACGCGGGTCACCGCGAAGACGAGGACGAGGGCGACGGCGAGCAGGACGTAGATCGCGCCGTTGGTGACACCGTCCTGGGTCAGTATGGCTAAGCTGCCGATATCCATGGTGCCTCCCCCATCATAACTTCTCGGCACGGACGTGCGTGTAGGCCCTCATGGGACTGCACAGGTAGCAAATCCTCTGTCCTGCATGGCTTCCGGGGCGGCCGTCCGCCCCGGAGGCTCAGGCCGGAGTAGTTATTTCAGGAGCTTCCACTTGCCGTTCTGGATCTCCACCAGAACGCGCGCCCGGTCATCAAGGCCGGCATGGTCGGTTTTCGAAAAAGTGAACACCCCCGCCGACGTCGGGAGGTTCCTGGTTTTCTCGATGCTGTCGCGCAGTGCCTTGCGGAACGCCTTGGTCCCCGGCTGCCCCCCTTTCAGTGCCTGCGGAATCGCCTGCTGCAGGATCAGAACGGCATCCCACACATGGGCACCGAAGGTCGTGGTACTGTCGGGGCCGTACATCCCTTCGTATGCCTTGACATATTCCATGGCCTGCTTCTTCACCGGGCTGTTGTCCGGCAGCTGCTTCCCTACCAGGACCGGGCCGACCGGCACCACTTCGCCGTTCAGGTCTTTCCCTCCCACCCGGAGGAAATCATTGTTGGCCACGCCGTGGGCCTGGTAGATTCTCCCCTTGTAGCCGCGCTCCTTGAGCGCCTTGACAGGCAAGACCGCCATGGTGCCGCGGCTGGAAATCAGGACCGCATCGGGCTTGGCGGCGACGATCTTGAGGATCTGGGCGGTTACGCTGTTGTCCTCGGCCGCGTAACTCTCGTTCGCCACGACCTTGATGTTGTTCTTCGCCATGAGCTTGAACGCCTCGTCCCGCCAGCTCTGGCCGTAGCTGTCGTTGATATTGATCTGGCCCACGGTCTTCACCTTGTGGGCAACCATGTCATGGACGACGGCGCCGGCCATCAGCGTGTCATTGGGAGGTACCTTGAAGACCCACGCCTTCTTGGCGTCCATCGGGTCGACGATCCGGACGCTCGCCCCCAGCCCGATCAGTGGGGTTTCGGCCTCGGCGGCCGGGTCGGTCATCGCCAGCACGTTGGGAGTCAGGCAGGAACCGATCAGGACATCCACCTTCTCCTCGCTGATCAGCTTGTGCGCGTCTTTCACGGCGGTGGTGACATCGGACGCATCGTCGAGAAAGACGTACTTGACCTTCTTGCCGCCGATCTCCTTCGGCAGGAGGGGAATGGTGTTCTTCATCGGTATGCCGAGGGAGGCTCCGGGACCGGTGACGCTGACGACGACGCCGACCTTGATGGCCTCCTCCCCACATGCTACACCGCCGTACAGCATGCTCGAACAAGCTACCATGTGCACCACCATGCTTCCCAGACGTCGTACCATCGCATTCCTCCTTTTCGTATGGTTCGGTATTACCTGACACCGTGGCCCATGCCGGACCGCTTGTGGACGCGGATCTCCTCGTCACAACCGCGGGGAGAGAGCATTTCCACCCTTCTCCCTCGCTTCCGTTAAATTACATGCAATGTTGCATGCAAGTATATAGAATATAAGCGGACGCAAGTCAATATAAAAATGTTTTATTTTCCGATATGTCTGTCAGATCAGATGGATGGCGGTCGTGGAAGGAGGAACTGCCGTGGGGAGAGGGATGAGTTCATCCCGGAATCGAGGGGGAGATAAGCCTGCGCTGGAGGGACGAGTGCAGCATGGAACGCTTTTCGGCAACACTCCCGCAGGTCCCGCGCCAATTTTATTGCAGAAACTGGGCCCGGATCTCCTCCATGCGCCGGCGGTTCTTTTCCAGGTCCCAGTAGCCGACACGGGCGGCGGAACGGACCTGGATGACGTCGTGGGAGGAATCCAGCACGAACAGCCCGTCATCGACAAAGCCGAGGAAGGTCCTGAACTCGACCTGGAGCCGCGCTTCGTCGGCGGCAATGATGCGTGTATCGGCGCGCCTGCCCAGGATCTCCCGCAAGCGGGCAAAGGCGGCCGGGGCATCGCCGGTGTATCCCAGCGGTTCGATGAAGTGACTATCCGTGGCCAGGCTTGATACGCAGTTGGGTGACGAGGGACACGAAGGGAGCAGAGGCTCCGCGTCTGACGTGACGATTGATGCCATGAATACCGCCATGATGAAATTAGTGTGTACCACGTTGCGCTATCTTCCCCTCGGCACGGCAGCAACGGCGGACTCGAATCCGGAACGCCTCATCGGTGTGCCTGCCGCATGGCAAACTCTACCATCGAATCTGCATGATGCAAGGCATGAACCCGTCTGCCGCCATCGGAAAATATCGGACTGACGTCCGCCCCGCGTCCCCCTTACATATTTGTCATCGGCAAATTCTCGGGTACACTTGATTGTCGTCACCCCATGCCAGCCCTTGAAGAGCGGAAAGAACTCGTGTATTGTTCCGGGAGCCACCAATGGACAAGCCGCCCCTTATCCTGCCCCAGACCGAGGAAAACCGCCGGCTGGAAGAGAACGTCCGCCCCGCGGACTGGGTCAATCCCCAGCCATCGGGCCGCTACAACCTGGTCGTCATCGGCGCCGGCACCGCCGGCCTGGTCTGCGCCGCAGGCGCCGCGGGGCTGGGGGCACGGGTGGCCCTCGTGGAACGCCACCTCCTCGGCGGTGACTGTCTCAACGTGGGGTGCGTCCCCTCCAAGGGGATCATCAGGGCGGGCCGGGCACTCCATGACGCCCGCGCCGCCGGTGAATTCGGCGTGGGAGGGGGCGAAGGGCTCACCTGCGACTTCGGCCGTGCCATGGAGCGGATGCGAAAGCTCAGGGCCGCCATCAGCCCCCACGATTCGGCCTGCCGCTTCCGGGACGAGCTGGGAGTGGACGTTTACTTCGGGGAGGCCGCCTTCGCGGGGTCGGACAGCGTCCGGCTAGGGGGGGCGAACCTCTTCTTCCACCGGGCCGCCGTCTGCACCGGCGCCCGGGCCGCAGCCCCCCCAATACCCGGGATGGAGGAGGCCGGCTACCTCACCAACGAGACGGTATTCTCCCTCACGGAACTGCCGTCTCGTCTGGCCGTCATCGGCAGCGGCCCTATCGGCTGCGAGCTGGCCCAGACCTTCGCCCGCCTCGGCAGCGAGGTCACCATCATCGAGCGGGGTGGCCACATCCTCCCCCGCGAGGACCTGGATGCGGCCGCCATCGTCCAGGAGTCGTTCCTGCGGGACGGGGTCCGTCTCTTCCTGGAGACGAAGACCGTCGGCGCGGCCAGGCGGGGAAGCGAACGGGTGGTCACCGTCGAACGGGGCGGGAAGACGGATGACATCGTCTGCGACGCCATCCTCGTCGGAGTGGGCCGCGCCCCCAACGTGGAGGGACTCAACCTGGAAGCAGGCGGGGTCGTCTACGACCCGCAGCAGGGGGTGAAGGTGGACGACCGGTTGCGGACCTCGAACCCGCGGGTCTTCGCCGCCGGCGACATCTGCTTCCCCTGGAAATTCACCCACACCGCCGACGCCCTGGCCCGCATCCTCATCGCCAACGCCCTCTTCATGGGGAGGCAGAAGAGTTCGGCCCTGACCATCCCCTGGTGCACGTATACCGACCCGGAGGTGGCCCACGTGGGGCTGTATGCGAAGGAAGCACAGGCGAACGGGATGGAGGTGACCACCCTCACCGTGCCGCTCGCCGACGTGGACCGGGCAGTGCTCGATGGGGAGACCGCCGGCTTCGCCCGGGTGCACCTGAAAAAGGGGACCGACAGGATCCTCGGCGCCACCATCGTCGCCCGCCACGCCGGCGAGATGATCAACGAGCTGTCGCTGGCCATGGCCAACGGCCTGGGGCTCGCGTCCATCGGCCGGACGATCCACCCCTATCCAACCCAGGCGGAAGCGGTCAGGAAGCTGGCGGACGCCTGGAACCGGACCCGGCTCACCCCCTTCGTCAGGAAGGTGCTGTCCGTCTGGCTCGGCTGGCAGAGGGAGCTGTCATGAAGTGGAAAAAGCTCGCCCTTGCCCTTGCGGGGGTCGTGGCCATCGGCCTCTTCTTCTACCTGGACCTGGGGCGCTTCCTGACCCTGGAGTCGCTCAAGGCCCACCGCCAGCAGCTTGCCGACTACTACGCCGGCCATCGCACTGTGATGGTGGCCGGCTTCATGGCGATCTACATCGTCCAGACCGCCCTCTCCCTCCCCGGCGCCGCCATCCTCTCCCTGGCCGCCGGAGCGATCTTCGGGGCACTCCCCGGTACGGTCTACGCCAATATCGCCGCCACCGTCGGGGCGACGCTCGCCTTCCTCGTGACCCGCTACCTCCTCCACGACGCGGTGGAGCGCAAGTTCGGCCCGCAACTGGAAAAACTCAACAGGGAACTGGATGCCCGGGGGCTCAACTACCTCCTCTTCCTCCGCCTGGTGCCGGTCTTCCCCTTTTTTCTCATCAACCTGGCGGCCGGCCTCACCCGCCTGCCGCTGCGCACCTTTTTCGCGGGGACTATGCTCGGCATCATCCCGGGGGGGTTCGTCTACTGCAACGCGGGGGCCAGCCTGGCGACGATCAACTCCCTTGGGGAAGTCGCTTCGCCGCGCGTCCTCGGCTCCTTTGCCCTCCTCGGTCTCTTCGCCCTGATCCCGGTGATCTACGCCAAGCTGCGGGGACCGGTAAACTGACATGCCGGGACAGGGGCTCGGGACTGGGGACTCGGAACTTGTGCTGCGTTTTCCTGCCCATCGGGTTCACCTCACAGCAGTGGACTTGCAGGCAAGAATGGCTTCTGCCGCAGCTTCTGCGGGTAACACTACTTCCGGAACCTCTTCCAGGGAGAAGGGAATGAAGGCTTTTCACCGGTCCCGAGTCCCCAGTCCCGGGTCCCGGCTTCAACGAAGGAGAAACAGATGGTCGCCGCTTTCAGGGAAATCATCCGGGAAATCAACCCGGTGTACGGGACGTTCAATACCCTCCAGACCCTCCAGGTGAATCTGGGGAACCTCTGCAACCTCACCTGCCGCCATTGTCACATGGGGGCCTCCCCCCAGGGAAAGAGGATCATGGGGCGGGACGTGATGTCTGCAATCGCCGGTCTCCTCTCCCGGAAGCAGGGGATCACCCTCGACATCACCGGCGGCTGTCCGGAGATGAATCCCCATTTCCGCTACTTTCTCGAATCGACGGCGGGCCTGTCGCCCCGACGCATCGTCAGGAGCAACCTTACCATCATGCTGGAGCCGGGGATGGAGTGGCTGCCGGACTTCTTCCGCCGCCAAGGGGTGGTGATCGTCGCCTCCCTCCCCTGCTACCTGGAGGAGAATGTCGAGAAGCAGCGGGGCCCCGGCGTCTATGCCCGGAGCATCGAGGCGCTGCAGAGGCTGAACGCCGAGGGCTACGGCGACACGCTGGAACTGGACCTAGTCTACAATCCCGGCGGCGACTTCATCCCCGGCTCCCAGCGTGAGTTGGAGGCCGCTTACAAGGAAGAGCTGCGCGCTCGCCACGGCATCCGCTTCAACCACCTCTACACCATCACCAACGCCCCCATCGGCCGCTTCCGGGAATACCTAGAAGCGAAGGGGGCCTACGAGCGCTACCTCAATCTCCTCGCCACCAGCTTCAACCCCGACGCCGCCGCCGGCATCATGTGCCGCACCCTGGTGAGCGTCGACGGGAAGGGGTTTCTCTACAACTGCGACTTCAACCAGGCGGTCGGCCTCCCCATCACCGGCGACGACGGCCGGATCCTCAAGATCGACGACCTGGAGGAGGCGGCAAAGGAAGGGAACGAGATCTTCCTCGCCCAGCACTGTTACTGCTGCACGGCGGGGGAGGGGTCGAGCTGCACCGGGGCACTGATTTTATAAAATCATTCAAAATTCTGCGGAGAACGACATGGACAAAATGCACCTCTGGGAACGGTACAAAAACCACCTCTGCACCTCCCCCGAGATAGGCCTCATGGTCGACATCGGTCGGATGAACTTCGGCGAGGGTTTTCTCCGGGAGATGGAACCCCGCATGCAAAAGGCCTTTGCCGAGATGGCGGCGCTGGAAGCGGGGGAGATCGCCAATCGGGACGAGAACCGGATGGTGGGACACTACTGGCTGCGGAACCCGTCCCTCGCCCCCCGTGCGGAACTTGACGCCGAGATCGAGTTCACGGTCCGGGCGATCCGTGAGTTCGCTGCCGCGGTCCACGACGGCACCATCGCGGCACCGGGAGGACGCCGTTTCACGTGCCTCCTCGTCGTCGGCATCGGCGGCTCGGCTCTCGGCCCCCAGTTCGTGGCCGATGCCCTCGGCACCGCCGCCGACCGGATGCGGCCGTATTTCTTCGACAACACCGATCCGGACGGCATGGACAGGGTAATCGCGGCGATCGGACCGCGCCTCGCCGAGACCCTGGTGGTGGTCATCTCCAAGAGCGGCGGCACCAAGGAGACCCGCAACGGCATGCTGGAGGCGAAGCGGGCATTCACGGAGGCGCGGCTCGACTTCCCGAAACAGGCCGTGGCCGTCACCGGCCTCGACAGCGAACTGGACCGGACCGCGGTCGCCGAGGCGTGGCTCGCCCGCTTCCCCATGTGGGATTGGGTCGGGGGACGCACGTCGGTGATGTCGGTCGTGGGACTCCTCCCGGCGGCCCTCCAAGGACTCGACATCGACGGCCTCCTCGACGGGGCCAGCCGCTGCGACGCCGTCACCCGCGGCACCACCACGAAGTGTAACCCGGCGGCGCTCCTGGCGCTCATGTGGTTCCACGCCACCGGCGGGCGGGGGGAGAAGGACATGGTGCTCCTCCCCTACAAGGACCGGCTCCTCCTTTTCTCCCGCTACCTCCAGCAGCTGGTCATGGAGTCCCTCGGCAAGGAAAGCGACCGGGACGGCAGGGTGGTCAGCCAGGGAATCGCCGTCTACGGCAACAAGGGGTCCACCGACCAGCACGCCTACGTGCAGCAGCTCCGGGAGGGGGTCAACAACTTCTTCGTCACCTTCATCGAGGTGCTGCAGGACCGGCAGGGTCCTTCCCAGGAAGTGGAGCCGGGAGCCACCTCCGGCGATTACCTGGCAGGCTTTCTCCAGGGTACCCGCCAGGCCCTCTCCGACAACGGCCGGGAATCCCTGACCATCACTGTGGAACGCATCGACCCGCAGGCCGTTGGAGTTCTCATCGCCCTCTACGAGCGGGCCGTCGGCCTCTACGCCAGTCTCGTCAACATCAACGCATACCACCAGCCGGGGGTCGAGGCGGGGAAAAAGGCGGCCGCGGCGGTACTCCAGCTCCAGGGGAGCATCCTCGCTTTCTTCGGGAACGCGGGAGAAGAGGCCTATACCGCCGAGGAGGTGGCCGCGGCCATCGGCGCACCCGCCGAGGTGGAAACGGTATTCCGCATCCTCCTCCACCTGGCCGCCAACCCGGACCACGGGGTAACGATGCTGAAGGAGAAAGACATCTGCCTGAGCAGGTTCACGACCGTTTCTTGAGCGTGGAGAGGCTGCCGGACCGGTGTACCCGTCGGGAGGTTCCCGGTGGGGAGATACCGCGAACGAACCATGAACACAACAACAGACGGAGGAGGCCATCATGAACCCGAATCAGCGGATCCTCGCAACCCTTGCCACGCTCCTCGCAATCGGCATGCTGACGGGGTCGGCGCTTGCCGCCACGACGGTCTTCGACTTCGACCGAGAATTGTATCCCTTCTACCCGTCGCTCATCAAATGGAACAAGTCCAGGGCGGAATTCACCCCGCCGACCGTCTGCAAGGACTGCCACGAAAAGCAGTACGGCGAGTGGGCCGGCTCTGTCCACAATCTCGCCTTCCGGGACCCCGTCTACCAGGGAGAACTGAACAAGGCGGTCAAGGCGGTCGGCCACGACATCACCCGCCAGTGCGAGGGGTGCCACTCTCCCGCCGGGATGGTCACGGGGGAAATCAAGGGTCCCGGCAACGCCGGCTTGAGCGAGATGGCGCTGGCAGGGGTATCCTGCGACATCTGCCACTCGGTGAGCGGCGTCACCCACTGGCAGACGCCGTCCCACGAGCCGGAGAACGGCTCATTCATCCTCACTCCCGGGGTGGAGGACAGCAAGGGGGTAACCCTCATCAAGCGCGGCCCCTTCAAACCGTCGGCCGACTGCGGCGGGGGGTTCCACGAATGCGTGGAATCGGGGCTCCATCTCCAGGCCGACCTCTGCGCATCGTGCCATCAGGTCTATCATTACGACGCCCATTTCCCCATCGAAGCGACCTATCTGGAGTGGAAGCACGGCCCCTACGCCCAGAAGAACATCCTCTGCCAGGACTGCCACATGGTGGACATCAAGGAATTCATGCGTACCGCCGATGAATTCAGGAAGCCGGACAGGGGTGACTACCGCCATTATTTCAGCGGCGCCAACTTCCTGCTTACCTATCTGGCCGCCGGGGCGGCGAAAAAGGGAGGAGATCAGGAACAGGCCGCACGCTTGATGAAACAGTACGAGATGGCGGTGGAGCGGCTCAAGTCCGCCGCCGACCTTGAGATGTCGCCGGTCTATCGCGAGGGGAAGCTGGCAGAATTGAAAGTACGGGTCAGAAACATCCGGGCGGGCCACAATCTTCCCACGTCCCTCACCAATGTGCGGCAGATGTGGCTGGAGATCACGGCCAGGGACGAAGCAGGCAGGACCGTCATGAGCAGCGGCACTCTCAATGCTGACGGCGCCCTGTCCGATGAGGCCCGCACCTTCAACTCCGACGGCATGGGGGACAATTTTCACTTCGCCATCGATCCGTGGGTGGTCACGGCATTCTCGCGCCACGACACGATCCCGCCCCGGGGGTACCGGGATGTCTACTACGGTATCGCGGTTCCCGCCGGGGTGAAATCACTGAGCATCGAGGCGCGGCTCCGCTTCCGCCAGGCGGACCAGAAGGTGGCCGAAGCGCTTCTCGCCTCCGTGCCGAAGGACATCGACCTGGAGAAAATATATGGCCTCAAGGCAGTGCCGCCCCTTCCCGTGGTCGATATGGTGGTGAAGAAGGGGGATTTCCCCGCACGCCGCTGAGATCTATTCCCCCAGGTAGGTATAGGAGACGAGCGCCCTGTCCAGGAGTTCCAGGAAGTGGCTGCTCTCCTCGATGGAGATCTTGCGCAGGGCCACGCTCTTCTCCAGGGTGTCCCGCACGTTCTTCAGGATCTCCGGTCCCTTGTACTGGACGTACTTGAGGCTCTCCCAGATGACGTCCCCCGCGATGACCGTGTCGATCTTGTAGTTGGTCTTCTTGTTGAATGTGATGTGGACGGCGTTGGTATCGCCGAACAGATTGTGGAGGTCGCCGAGGATTTCCTGGTAGGCCCCGATCAGGAAGAAGCCCAGGTAGTAGTCTTCGTCCTTCCTGATCTTGTGGAGAGGGAGGAACTTGGTGCGGCCGTTCTCGCCGACGAAGCTGGTGATCTCGCCGTCGGAGTCGCAGGTGATGTCGGCAACGGACGCCATCACGTCCGGCTTCTGGTTGAGCCGCTGGATGGGAACGATGGGGAAGAGCTGGTCGATGGCCCAGGAATCGGGAATCGACTGAAAGAGAGAGAAGTTGGCGAAGTAGGTCTGGCGGAGCGACAGCTGGAAGTTCTGCAGCTCCTCGGGGATCGGCTTGATCTTCTCCACGATGCCGTTGATCTTGCGGAAGATCTTGGTGCAGAGCCACTCGGCCACGGCCCGGTCCTGCAGGTTCAGGTACCCCAGGTTGAAGAGGCTCACCGCCTCCTGGATCAACTGCAGGGTATCGTGGTAGTCCTCCCGCAGCGAGTAGCGGTCGAGGCTCTTGTAGATGTCCACCAGCTTCCGCACCGTCGGCGACAGCTTTTCCGTGGTGTCGAGGACCTCCTCGAAATCCGGCGTGATGCTCTGGGTGTTGGTGTTGAGGGCGTTGGTGATGAGCACCGAGTAGTGGGCCACGATCGCCCGCCCCGACTCGGAGATGATGTTGGGGCAGTCGACCCCTGCCTCGTCGCAGATGTTCTTCACCTGGTAGATGACGTCGTTGGCGTACTCCTCCACCGTGTAGTTGACGCTGGAAAAATAGCTGGATTTGGAGCCGTCGTAATCGACCCCGAGGCCGCCGCCGATGTCCACGTACTCCAGCCCAACCCCCATTTTCTTCATCTCGGCGTAGATGCGGGTCCCCTCGATGAGGGCGTTCTTGATCTTGTCGATCTTGGTGATCTGGCTCCCGATGTGAAAGTGGAGGAGCTTCAGGTTGCCCAGGATCCCCTGTTCCTCCAGCAGGTCGATGGCGGTGATGAGCTCGGAGATGCGCAGCCCGAATTTGGCGTCCTCCCCCCCCGAAGTGGCCCACTTGCCGGTCCCCTTGGAGGAGAGCTTCACCCGTATCCCCAGCTTCGGCACCACCCCCGTCTTTTTCACCAGCTTGATGATCTTCTCCAGCTCGAACATCTTCTCCACGACGATGGTGATGTCGTAGCCGATCTTGGTGGCGGAGAGGACCGTCTCGATGAACTCGGTGTCCTTGTAGCCGTTGCAGATGATGGGGATGTTGTTCCCGGTGGCAAAGGAGATGGCCACCACCAGCTCGGCCTTGGAGCCCACCTCCAGGCCGATGTTGTAGCGCTTGCCGAACTTGGTGATCGCCTCCACTACCTGCCGCTGCTGGTTCACCTTGATGGGGTAGAAGGTCTGGTACCGGGCCGGGTAATCGTTCTCCTGGATGGCGCTGCGGAAGGCGCGGTTGATGCTGGCTATCCGCCCCTCGAGGATGTCCATGAAGCGCAGCAGGATGGGAGGCTTGATCTTCCGCTTGATAAGGTCGTCCACCAGTTCCCGCAGGTCGATGGAGTACTTGGAGGTGGGTGAGGGGTGCACGCAGACGTTCCCCTTCTTGTTGATGGAGAAGAGGTCGGCCCCCCAGTTGTCGAGATTGTAGATTTTTGCCGATTGGGCGATTGACCAGCGCTCGGATACCATATCTTTCCTCGGTCGGGTGGCGCCACATTTGCGCCCTTCCGCCGTCTGCTCCTCGTCACGCTCCTCGACGTAGCGCTGCTACGCTGCGGGCCTTCCTCGTCGCATCCAACGGAATCATCGCAAATCTGACGCCACAGGGTGTGATGTTTTAAAATGCCTTTTCCCAAGGGGCAAGAGATTTCGGCCAGATCGGCGCACCCGCAGGAAGCCCGGCGGAGGCGTAGCGCCCAAGGGTGTAAACAGCGCTACGCCGCACAACGAGGCTTCCGAGGACGGCGTCGAGATGGTCGGAAGATATCGCCCCCCCACCTACGACAGCCTGCTCTTGAAATCCTCGTAACCAAAGGTCCGCACCACCCTCAGCTCCCCCGTCTCCGGTTCCCAAGTGCAGATAGCCGGGTGCTGGATGCCGTTGAACGTGGTGGTCTTCACCATGGTGTAGTGTGACATGTCCTCGAAGGCGAGCCGGTCCCCCGGCTTCAAAGGCCTCTCGAACGACCAGTCGCCGATCACGTCCCCCGCCAGGCACGACGGCCCGCCGAGGCGGTAGATATGCGGCTTGACGCCCGGATCGAACCCGCCGGTTATGCCGGGCCGGTAGGGCATCTCCAGCACATCCGGCATGTGGCAGGTGGCGGAGACGTCGAGAATGGCGATTTCCATGCCGTTCTCCACCACGTCCAGCACCTCCCCCACGAGGATGCCGGTGCCGATGGCAATCGCCTCCCCCGGCTCCAGGTAGACCTCCACGGCATACTTTTCCCTGAAGTACCTGACCAGTTCCACGAGGGCGTCGATGTCGTACCCCTCCCGGGTGATGTGGTGCCCGCCCCCCAGGTTGAGCCACTTCATGCCGCTGAGGTACTTCCCGAACTTTTCCTCGAACACCGCCGCTGTCCGCTCCAGGGGCTCGAAAAGCTGCTCGCAGAGGGTATGGAAGTGGAGCCCCTCCACGCCGTCCAGGGACTTCCCCTCGAAGTGCCGCACCGGGATGCCGAGGCGAGAATTGGGGGCGCACGGGTCGTAGATGGGGGTATGCCCCTCCGAGTGCTCCGGGTTCACCCGCAGTCCCACTGACACGCGCCCCTTTCCCCGCTCCCAGAGAGGGCGGAAACGCTCCAGCTGGGCAAAGGAGTTGAAGACCACGTGGTTGGAAATTTCCAGCAGCTCCCGGACGTCGCTCTCCTTGAACGCCGCGGCGAAGGAGTGGACCTCGCCCCCGAACTCCTCCCGTCCCAGGCGCGCCTCACAGGGGGAACTGGCGCAGACTCCGTGCAGGGTCTTGCTGACCACGGGGAAGACGCTCCACATGGCGAACGCCTTGAGCGCCATGAGGATCTTCGCCCCGCTCCGCTTTTGCACGTCGTCCAGAATGGCCAGGTTCCCGCGCAGCCGCCCCAGGTCCACCACGTAGGCGGGGGACGGGGCGAGGTGCAGGATTTTGTCTGTATCGATACCGGTCAAATTTGAAACCTATTCTTTTACCGCAGAGGAAGCAGAGGAACGAGGAGAAAAACTAACTTTATTTTCCAGGTTGCTAAACAATGCTATTCGGAAACTCTCTTGAACTTTGGCCATTGATTGTATCCAATGGATGGGTTATTGGATTCCCAAAAGGCTATGAATTCTATTTCCTTTTGGTTAACTTCGTTATCAGTTGCGTTTTCAGATTCCCAAAGAATTTCTTTTCGAATAGCAAAGTCGCGTCGCTGTTCCCTAGTGAAATCTTTCTCGATAAGCTTGCTGTCGGCACTTCCAAAATAATTAATGCTGTCGGTGAGATCCTTGCCGACATAAATTTTGCCGTTAGGATAGGTTATCTTGTAAATTACCTTCATCGCCAAAAAACCTAAACAGTATTATCGGGTTTCTCTGCGCTCCTCTGCGTCCTCTGCGGTAAGATGCTTTTGACGTTACAGCTCCGGCCATTCCCCACCATCTACTACAACCGTGGGCAAGCCCATCGGTCCCAGAACTTCCAAAAACACCTCCGGATCGAACTGCTCCATATTCCAGACGCCTGATGCGTGCCACTTCCCGGTGAGCATCATGATGGCCCCCACCACGGCCGGCACACCGGTGGTGTAGCTGATGGCCTGGGACTTTACCTCCTTGTAGCACGCCTCGTGGTCGCAGATGTTGTAGATGTAAACCTGCTTTCGTTTCCCATCCTTCATCCCCCGAGCGATGACGCCGATGCAGGTCTTCCCCTTGGTAAGCGGCCCGAGGGAGCCCGGATCGGGGAGGAGCGCCTTCAGGAACTGGATCGGCACGATCTTCTGCCCCTGGAACTCCACCTCATCGATACGGGTCATCCCCACGTTCTGCAGCACCTCCAGGTGCTTGAGATAATTGTCGGAGAAGGTCATCCAGAACTGGGCCTTGCCTATGGTGGGGATGTGCCTGACGAGCGACTCCATCTCCTCGTGGTAGAGGCGGTAGATGTTCATGGGTCCGATCCCCTCGGGGAAGTCGAAGCCCCGCTTGGTGGAGAGCGCCGGAGACTCTTGGAACGCGCCGTTCTCCCAGTGGCGGCAGGTGGCGGTCACCTCCCGGATGTTGATCTCCGGGTTGAAGTTGGTGGCGAAGGGCTGGCCGTGGGACCCGGCGTTGGCGTCTATGATGTCGATCTCCTCCACCACGTCCAGGTACTTCTTCGCCGCGAGGGCCGTGTAGACGTTCGTGACACCCGGGTCGAAGCCGGAGCCGAGGAGGGCCATGATCCCCTTCTCTTTGAAGCGGTCCTGGTAGGCCCACTGCCAGGAGTACTCGAACTTGGCGGTGTCCAGTGGCTCGTAATTGGCGGTGTCCAGGTAGTCGACGCCGGTTGCGAGACACGCGTCCATGATGTGCAGGTCCTGGTAGGGGAGTGCCACGTTGATCACCAGCCTGGGCTGCACCTCCTTGATCAGCGCCACCAGCTCCGGGACGTTGTCGGCATCCACCTGCGCCGTCCGAAGGGGGGTCGGGATCTGCGCGGCAATGGCGTCGCACTTGGATTTCGTGCGGGAGGCGAGGGTGATGTCCGAAAAGATATCGCGCCGCTGGGCGCACTTGTGGGCGACGACCTGACCGACGCCGCCGGCGCCGATTATCAGCACTTTGCTCATAGTTTCCTCCGCAAAGCGACGTCAGATTTGCGATGATGACGCCGCCGACGCCGTCATCATCGCAAATCTGACGCCGCCGTCTGTGGTTTGTGTATCCTGCTCTTTCCAACGGGCCGTGAGATTTCGGTCAGATCGGCGCACCCGGAGGGAGTCCCGCGGAGGCGTAGCAGCGCTACGCCGCACAAGGTGACGCACGAGGACGGCGCCGAGATGGCCGGAAGACCGCGCCCCTCTCAGTAGTCGAAGGTGGGTGGGGTGACGACCCACAGTACCTTCGCTTCTGTTTTGCCAACGTTCTTGACCGAGTGCTTCTTGTCCGAATTGAAATAGAAGCACTCCCCTTTTTTCACCGTGTACAACTGGTCGTTCAGCCGGAGCTGGACCCTGCCGGTGAGGAGATAGCCGAATTCCTCGCCTTCGTGGTACCCCTGCTCGACCATCTCCTCGCCCGGTTTGAGTGTGACGAGTGCCGGGTCCATCTCCCTGTTCTGGGCCCCCGGCACCAGCAGCTCGACCGTGACCCCGGCGCCGTCGTCGGTGGACTGGACCCGATCTTCGGCGCCGAACACCACGTCCTCTCCCCTCGATGCTTCGGCGAAGAACTCCTGCATCGTGATGCCAAAGACGTCGACAATGTCCTTCAGGGTGGCGATGGAAGGAGACGTGGCGTCGTTTTCCAGCTGTGAGATGTATCCCTTCGTCAGGTCCGCCCGGCTGGCGAGCTCTTCCTGGGTAAGGGAATTGATCATCCTGAGCTGCTTTAACCGCTCACCGATCTTCAATCAATCCTCCCTGTTTAGCTATTGTAAACTTTTTGTTTGGTGATAAGTTTAGCAATTGTAAACTTTTTGTCAACAAGGCTGTTTAGCATATCTAAACTTTTGGTTTAAATTCGGACACACGGGTCAAGGTTTATAGTATAAAATCACAGGCATGTCAACCTCTTTCATCGCACGCACTGCCATGGACCCGCACCATTTTTCGCTGTTATGGAAGGATTCCCGCCAGCTGATCATGCGTTCTTTCTGCCGTGCGCACATTTTCCCGGACGTTTCCTGTCCGAACTCGGAGGGAAACCGGCGACTCCGCCACCTTCGCAGCATGATCTAACGTGACGACAGCCTATTGTGTTGACTTTTTGCCGAGGATTTATTACCTATCATACGAGATCACATGCAAATGCCGGCAGGGAGCACAGGTTCGCTCCGCCACCGTTACAGAAGGTGCGACGCCGGCCGCTTTTCGGACAAAAGGAGAGACAGGATGCTGAACGATACAATCATCGGGTTCCTGGGTGGTGGGAACATGGCCGAAGCGCTGATCAGGGGTCTCCTCGGGGGAGGAATTCCGGCAGGCGCCCTTGTCGTCGCCGACCCACTGGCCGAGCGCCGGACCTTTCTGACCGAACGCTACGGCGTGACGTGCACCGCGGACAACACGGTCGTCGCAGCGGGGTGCGACATAGTAATCCTGGCGATCAAGCCCCAGGTGGCGGGAACGGTCCTGCGGGAACTGGAGGGGGCGGTATCGGCGGGTAAACTCCTCATCTCCATCATGGCGGGAGTAAAGACCACCGTCATCGAAGCTGCCTTCCCCGGGGAAACCCGCGTGGTGCGGGTCATGCCCAATACGCCGGCACTGACCCTGGAGGCGGCCTCCGCCATCGCCCCCGGCGCCAATGCGACGGCAGAGGATATCTCCCTTGCCCGCCGCATCTTCGAACTGGTCGGCAAGACCTGGCAGGTGGAGGAAAAGCTCATGGACGCCGTTACCGGTCTTTCCGGCAGCGGTCCGGCCTACGTCCTGACCTTCATCGAGGCCCTCGCCGATGCCGGGGTGAAAAACGGCCTTCACCGCGACGCGGCCCTCGGGCTTGCAGCCCAGACCGTTTTCGGCACGGCGAAGCTTCTCCTGGAATCACGTGAACACCCGGCCGTCCTCCGGGACAAGGTGACCTCTCCCGGCGGCACCACTATCGCCGGGCTCCATGTCCTGGACAAGGAAGGGTTCCGCGGCACCGTCATCAACGCGGTGGACGCCGCCACGGCACGTTCGAAGGAACTGGGTAAGGGATAGGCCTGAAAAAGGCATGTACCACAGAGGAGAAGGAGCAAAATCCTGCAAGGCTCCGCGCGAGCGGCTGACCGTCATCCAATCTGTTCAGTTTCTCAGGAGCAGGAGACAGAGAAGTGTCGAAACGGCCAGGGAGAGCGCCGTGAGCCCCATGAAGACGTTAACCCGTGCCTGCAGTGTTTTGCCGATCTCTTCCAGCAGCAAGATGGTCTTGCCCTGCTGCTCTATTACCTCCCCCTGCCTCACGAGGGCGCTTTCCAGTTCCCGGATGCGGTCGGTCAAATGGTCGGCCGTTACCGCCGCTTCGCTTTCCGCAACCTGTTGTGCCTGAAGCCGCTCTTTGATCTTCCGGGCAATATCGGGCCCGTATTTCAGCGCGACATTCGCCACCTCGCCCCAGGATATCTGCCTCACAGCCGCTGCCAGAATTGCTGGAATGCCCATGCACACCTCACATGCAGTTAGGTTACATCCGGAAACTTTGTAGCAGAATCTTTACCGGTTTGCCATGGAAAAAACCAGGAACCGGCCGCATGTATACAGGAAAGGCGAGGGGTTGCCCTCGCCTTTCCGTTACCATTTCTCACGTTGCGCCCCTGTTGATCTCCTCGTAGAGGGCGATCTGCTCCGACAGGGTGAGCTTTTTCCCTGCCCGTCCGCCTTCCCCGCGGCAGAGGCGGCAACGGTCGTCACCGCACCATTGGCAGAAGGAACAGTCGGGACAGGTGTATTTCTTCTCAGTACGCTCCCCGGTCCCGGGTTCCCCGTTACAGGTCCCGGATGTCAATAGACGATGTTGCGCTTCGGCGCCGTCCCCGCCAGTATCTGGGCAAAGGCCTTCCCCTGGTCGGCGTTGATGAGGAGATATCGGGGGAGCTTCGTGACGCTCTCGCCGGCGGTCGCGTGGCGGCGCTCGATGGTGAAGGTCGCCACGTATCCCGCGGCCGCGGCCCTTTTCAGAAGATCGTCGTCGTAGATGCCGAAGGGCCAGGCGAGCATATCCACCGAGACCCCCAGTTCCTTCTCGATCCGCGCCTTCGACTTGGTGAGCTGCATCGTCACCGACTTGTCGAACTCCGCCGGCTTCATCTTCTTGCGGTCCTTTTTGAAGTTGGGGTGCCAGAAGGTGTGGGACTCGAAGTCGAAGAGCCCCGTCTTTTTCAGCTCCCGGAGCTGGTCCCAGGTCAGGGCGTACTTGGCGTTGGAGATGGCGGACGGGTAGATGAAGACCGTCACCGGCACGTTGTATTTCTTTGCCAGCGGCAGCATGTCGCTGTAGACCGACTTGTGGGCGTCGTCCTCGACGATGACCACCGACTTGGCCGGTGGCGGCGGTCCCTTCTTCAGGTACCAGTCCACCAGCTGGCGAAGACGGATGACCTGGTAGCCGTTGTCCCGCAGGTACTTCAGGTGCTCTTCGAACACGCTGGTCTTGATGGTCATGCCGTCGGCAACGGTGGGACCGAAGCGGTGGTAGAGGAGGATCGGGACGTTCATTCCCTGGCTGGCCGCCGGCACGTCCTTTTTCAGTTCGGGCTTTTGCGGGGTGGCGGCAAGGGCGGGATGGGTGACGACGAGGGAAAGGAGCAGGGAGACGAGCAGGAGTCGGAACTTCATCGGCAAGGAGACCTCCGGTATTTTGGAATAAGGGTAGTGTACAGAAAAGCTGCCGACAAGGGAAACAATTTGATGAAAATGATCGCGAACGCAGGCAGGACAAGCGCAGGCAGAAGCCTCTCGAAATGGGGCGGAGGCCAGAGGGAGAAATGGTTTCCCGTCATCCTTCAGGTCAGATGATTTCGTACGAGCATATTCTTGCCACAGAGTTCACGGGGAGCACAGAGGTGACCACCTGAAAACATATCCCGAAAACCGCATTCAGCCGCAGATGAACACGGATAGACGCTGATAAATCAAGAACATAATGATGGGCAGCCACCAACCTACAGGGTGAGAACCATTTTGTTACGTTTCTTTGGTTTTATCCGAAGTTATCTGCTTCATCTGTGGCCAATTGCTTTTATTGGATTATTTTCTCGGAGTCCACTGTGGACTCTGTGGCACATACAAAGTGTTATTGCGGAATAATCAGGAGTAATCGGGGAAACGCGGCTACGGGTAGTGGCGGTCCCCGAAGATGGCCGTGCCGACCCGCACGAGGGTCGCCCCCTCGGCTATGGCCACCTCGAAATCACCGGACATCCCCATGGAGAGTTCCGCCATCTCAACCCCCTGGACCTTCTCCGCGGCGATCTCCGCAGCCAGGAGCCTGAGCTCCCGGAAATAGGGACGTGCCCCTTCCGGGTCGTCGAAGAAGGGGGGCATGGTCATGAATCCCCGGATGCGCACGTGGGGAAGCGTCGCCACCCGGCGCACCAGGTCGAGCACCGCCGCTGCCGTCGTGCCGCTCTTGGTCTCCTCCCCTGCAAGGTTCACCTCGATGAGGACGTCGCAGGCCTTCTCCAGCTTCCCCCACTGCCGGTCGATCTCCTCGGCCAGGGAGAGGCGGTCGACGGAATGGATCATGGTGACGAAACCGGCCAGCTGCCTCACCTTGTTGCTCTGCAGGTGACCGATGAAGTGCCACTCCACCGAGGCTGTCACATCCTTCGTCTTGGCGGTCAGCTCCTGGACGTAGTTCTCTCCGAAGAGCCCCTGCCCGGCCCGGGCAGCTTCCATCACGGCGGCGGCGGGCTGGGTCTTGGACACCGCCACCAGGCGCACGGAGGCCGGGTCGCGGCCGGCATTACGGGCGGCCGCCGCAATGCGCTCATTGATCTGTTTCAGATTGTCACCGATGGCCATCCCGTTTCCCCGGGAATACGGTAAGTACGGGCTCTCCTTCAGCCCCCCTGCCACTCTCCCTTATCGTCAGGCAAGCGCCCCGACCCGCCTGAGCGCCTCCACCACCTCGCACAGCGGCAGTCCCACCACATTGGAATAGGAACCGTCGATCCGCTCCACCATGTAGGCGGCCCCACCCTGGATGGCATAGGCGCCGGCCTTGTCAAAGGGGCAGCCGGTGGCGATGTAGTCACGGATCTCCTCGTCCCGCAGCGGCTTGAAGAAGACCCGCGTGGTGACCGCGTCGCAGAGAGCGTCGTCCCGTTCCCGGTCGAAGATGGCGTACCCGGTGATGACCTCGTGGGAGACACCGGAGAGCTTCCTCAGCATTCGCTCCGCGTCGGCGGCATCCTTCGGCTTCCCCATGATCTCGCCGTCGCAGACCACGACCGTATCGGCCCCGACGAAGAAGCGCCCCTCCACCCGCGAAGCCACGGAAATCGCCTTGTCACGGGCAAGCCGGACCACGTGGTCGGCGGGGACCTCCCCCGGCAGCGGTTCCTCGTCCACGTCCCCCGCGAAAACCTCGAACTCTACCCCGGCCGATGCCAGGAGTTCCAGTCGCCGGGGCGATGCCGACGCGAGGATGATCCTATCCCTTGTCCGCATCCCGTCGCTCCTTCTCCCGCTGCTTCTTTTCCAGGTAGGCTTGCTGCATCCGTTCCTGCTCCTCCCAGTGCGCCTTCCAGTCCTTTTTCCGGACGAAGTGGAGGGCCACCGCCCCGGCAAGGATGATCATCCCCCAGAAAACATTGACCATCGTTCCGTTGACGATGCCGTAGCCGAGGGATACCAGGCCCATGACGATAATGAGCCCCTCAATGGAAAGGAGCCTCCCCACCAGGGAGATTTCCTGTTTTTCCTTGTCGTCCATCCATTTCCCCTGTCAGGCGCTGTTTGCTGCGCCCGGCTGTCTTTTCGCCCGGCAGGACGGGCCGAGGATCACCCCTGCACGATCGTACGCCACTCCTCCAGCTCCGCCAGGGCCCGTTCGGCCATCCTCTGGCGCCGCTCCTTCTTTTTCACCCGCCCCGGAAGCTCGGGAAATAGACCGTAGTTGACGTTCATCGGCTGGAAGTGGCGCGCCTCGGCATTGGTGATATGGGTCGTCAGGGCACCCAGGGCGGTGTCAGGCGGCGGGGCGACCGGCTCCCGCCCACTGGCGAGAAACGCCCCGTTCACCCCGGCAAGGAAGCCGCTGGCCGCCGACTCCACGTACCCTTCCACGCCGGTTATCTGTCCGGCGAAGAGGATGCGTGGTTCGCTCCGCAACTGGCAGGTGGAGAGGAGAAGATGCGGCGCGTTGATGAAGGTGTTGCGGTGCTGGGAGCCGAGCCGGACAAACTCGGCGTTCTCCAGCCCCGGAATCATCCGGAAGATGCGCCGCTGCTCTGGCCAGGCAAGCTTGGTCTGGAAACCCACCAGGTTGTAGAGGGTCCCCTGCCGGTTTTCCTGGCGCAACTGCACCACCGCATGGGGTTCCCGGCTGGTGGCGGGATCCATGAGCCCTACCGGCTTCATGGGGCCGAAGCGGAGGGTATCCTCCCCCCGTTCCGCCATCTCCTCGATCGGCATGCACCCCTCAAAGTGTACCACCTTTTCGAAGGGCCTGGCAGGTACTTTCTCGCCGGCACGGAGCGCCGCGACGAACGCCCGGTACTCCGCCTCTTCGAGGGGACAGTTCAGGTAGTCGTCACCCTCTCCCTTGCCGTACCGGGAGGCCCGGAAGACCCGGTTGTCATCCACCGACTCCGCCGTGACGATGGGGGCGATGGCGTCGTAAAAGTAGAGGTAGTCGCCGGTCAGGAGACGGATCCGCTCCGCCAGGAGATCGCTGGTCAGGGGCCCGGAGGCGATGACCACGATGCCGCCCGCAGGAATCTCGGTCACCTCGCCGCGGACCGTCTCGATGAGGGGATGGGCTTCGATCTTCGCCGTAATGTGGCGGGAGAACTCCTCCCGGTCCACGGCGAGGGCGCCGCCGGCGGGCACGCGGGCAGCGTCGGCGGCAGCCATGAAGAGGGAGCCGAGCCGACGCAGCTCCTCCTTGAGGAGACCGACGGCGTTCTCCAGGGATTCTCCCCGCAGCGAATTGGAGCAGACCAGCTCGGCGAAATCCGGCGAATGGTGGGCGGGGGAGAAGCGGGCGGGCTTCATCTCGTGGAGGACGACCGGAGTTCCCCGCTGCGCTGCCTGCCAGGCAGCTTCGCAGCCGGCGAGGCCGGCACCGATGATGGTGATCTTTTCTGGCATGTGTCCACCGAAAGAGAAAACCACAGATTCACAGCATGGGGAAAAACCGTCTGCCACGGTACCGGGAATTTCCCGCGTGGTCGGGGATGCGGTGACCGTTCAGCGGTCTCCCGTTACCCCTCGCCTTTCGCTCTTCCCCGTACGCCGGCTTTCCGGAAAAGCCTTTCTCCGTCCCTCTGTGGCTCTGTGGTTCGCCTGATGGCTACCCTTTTTTCTCTTTCCCGCCTTCCTTGTAGTCGCACCCCTCCTTCGGGCACTTGAGGAACTCCCCTTCCCGCTTGTAGACCTTCTTTACCAGCAGGGGGAAGCCGCACTTCGGACAGAGCTTCTCCACCGGCGGGTCCCACAGGGCGAACTTGCACTGGGGATACCGGTTGCAGGAATAGAACATCTTGCCATAGCGGGACTTCTTCTCCGTCAGCTCCCCTTCCCGGCATTCCGGGCAGACGACGCCGGTCCCCTTCGGTTTCACCAGCGGCTGGATGTTCTTGCAGGCGGGATAGCCGGAACAGGCGAGGTACTTGCCGTAGCGCCCGTCCTTGATGAGCATGGGGCTGCCGCACTTGTCGCATTTTTCCTCGGAAACGACCGGCGGGGCCTGCTCTTCCCCCTCCTTCTCGATATTCCGGGTGTAGGTGCACCCCTCCTGGTAGCCGGAGCAGGCGATGAACTTGCCGCGCCTGCCGAGTTTCACCACCAGCGGGCGGCCGCACTCCGGGCAGTTCTCATTGGTGGCCTCGGTGGTGAGATCGGACTTGCTGATCTCCCCCTCCTTCTGCTTGATGAGGTCGCTGAAGGGCCCCCAGAATTCCCGCAGCAGTGGCTTCCACTGTTCTTCCCCCCGGGAGACCCGGTCCAGCTCCTCTTCCAGTCCGGCGGTGAAATTATAGTCCACGTAGCGGGTGAAATGGTTCACGAGGAGATCGCTCACCACCATCCCCACGTCTTCCGGGAAAAAGCGCTTCTTGTCCAGGCGGGCGTATTTCCGCTCCACGAGGGTATTCATGATGCTGGCATAGGTGGAGGGGCGGCCGATACCGTACTCTTCCAGGGTCTTCACCAGGGTCGCCTCGGTGTAGCGCGGAGGGGGCTGGGTGAAATGCTGCTCGGGAAGAAGCTGCTGCAGGGCAAGGAGATCTCCTTCGGCAAGGGGGGGAAGCACCCCCTCTTTTTCCTCCGCATCGTCGTCCACCCCTTCGATGTAGAGGCGCATGAACCCCTGGAAGCGGATGACCGTCCCCGCGGCCCTGAACCTGAAGTCCTTGCCGGCACTTACCTCCACCGAGGTCTGGTCGAGGAGCGCCTCGGCCATCTGGGAGGCGACGGCCCGCTTCCAGATGAGATCGTACAGCTTGAACTGGTCGGGAGTGAGGAATGGCTTGAGCTCCGCAGGCGTCTTGGCCATGGCGGTCGGACGGATCGCCTCGTGGGCCTCCTGGGCGTTTTTCGCCCGATTCCGGAAGACCCGCGGCTTGTCGAGGGCGAACTCCTTGCCGTAGAGGGCGGTAATTACCTCCTTCGCCTCGGTCTTGGCCAGATCGGAGAGCACGACGCTGTCGGTCCTCATGTAGGTGATGAGGCCGACGGCCCCCTCGCCGATGTTGATCCCCTCGTAGAGTTTCTGGGCGGTCGCCATGGTCTTCTTGGCGGAAAAACCCAGCTTGCGGGATGCCTCCTGCTGCAGGGTGGAGGTGGTGAAGGGAGGCGACGGCAGGCGGCGGCGCTCGCTGCGGGTGACCTTGTCCACCCGGTAGGCACAGGAGGGATCCGCGCCGCACTGCTCGAGGTCGCGGAGGATTCCCTCGACAGCCTGTTTGTCGGGGATATCGAACTTTTCCAGCTTCTTTCCCCGGACCTCCACGAGGTTGGCGGTGAAGCTCTGCTCCTTGCCGGTGGCGAGCTGGGCGGCGACGGTCCAGTATTCCTGTTCCCGGAAGGCAGCAATCTCCTTCTCCCGCTCGCATACGAGGCGCAGGGCCACCGACTGCACCCTGCCGGCCGACAGGCCGTAACGGATCTTCTTCCAGAGAAAGGGGGAGAGGTTGAAACCGACCAGGTAATCGAGGACGGACCGGGCCTGCTGGGCGTCGACCAGGTCAAGGGAGATGTCCCGGGGGTTGTGCACCGCATGGAGGATGGCGTCCCGGGTGATTTCGTGGAACACCACCCGGCGGATCGGCACGCTCCGCTTCTTGTCGAGGCCGAGGGCCGCCAGAAGATGCCAGGCAATCGCCTCCCCTTCCCGGTCCGGGTCGGTGGCGAGCAGCAGGATATCGCTCTCCTTCAGCTCCTTCTTGATGGCATCGATATGCTTGCGGCTCTCGGGGAGCACGGCATATTTCGGGGCAAAGTCGTGCTGGATGTCAACGGACCCCTGTTTGCTCGGCAGGGCCCGCACGTGGCCGAAGGAAGCGAGAACCCGGTACTCTTTCCCGAGGAACTTCTCGATGGTTTTGGCCTTGGCCGGCGATTCGACGATGACGAGATGCTGCGGCATATGTATTCACCTTAGAGTCAGTTGCGCGTTTCGGGTTTCGGGTTTCGCGTTACAGCTCGGAGTCCGGCCTGGCCGTTTTGATTGTAACTCGAAACTCGCAACGCGCAACGCGAAACCGGTTTTCACGTTACGGCAAAATGCTTTCCGGGGAGCTGCATGACCGCCCCCTTCAGTTCCAGGCGAAGTAAAATAGCGGAAACGTCTGACACTGTCAATGCGCATTTCACGATGATGTCGTCGATGTGGAGGGGCGCCTCGGCCAGCAGGGCATAGATACCCGCTTCCTGCGGCGTCAGCGAAAACTTCGGTGCCGGTGCGGGGGTAACGGCCGTCCCCGGGCGGCGGGGAAGTTCGGCGAGGATGTCGGCGACTTCCGCCACCAGCTTCGCCCCCTCCCGGATGAGGCGGTTCGTGCCGCGGCTGGCTGCGGAATTGATGTTGCCCGGAACGGCAAAGACCTCCCGCCCCTGTTCCAGGGCATACTGGGCAGTGATGAGGGACCCGCTGTTCTCCATCGCCTCCACCACGAGAACCCCCCGGGAGAGGCCGCTGATGATCCGGTTGCGGCGGGGGAAATTTTCGGCAAGGGGGAGGGTCCCCATGGGAAACTCGGACACGAGCGCCCCCCGCTCCGCCATTTCGGCGAAGAGCGGACGCTGCTCGGGGGGATAGACCACGTCGATGCCGCAGCCGAGCACCCCGATGCTCCGGCCGCCACCGTCCAGGGCTCCATGGTGGGCGGCGACATCGACCCCGCGGGCCATCCCCGAGATCACCGCCACCCCGTGCCCCGCCAGCTCCCGCGCCAGTCTCTCGGTTGCCTGTCTCCCGTAGGTCGAGGCCCGGCGCGACCCGACGATGGCTACGGCCGGATCGATCCCCTCCAGCGATCCCCTGACATACAGGAAGGGAGGAGGATCGGGAATCTCGAAGAGGATCTTCGGATACTCTTCGGAAAGGAAGGTGACGATCCGCACGCCACTCCGCGCGCTTCTCTCGCATTCCCGTTCCGCGAACTCCCGGTAATCATGGCTGACGATGGCCTCGACCGCCCCCCGGCCGACACCCCTGACCGCGGCAAGCTCCTCTTCCGTGGCCGCCAACACCCGCCTGGGCGTCTCGAAATGCTCCAGCAGCCGGCGGAAGGTAACGTTCCCCACCTGGGGGACCGATTTCAGGGCAAACCAGAAATACTCTTCGTTCATGCGAAAAAAAAGGGACCGGCCGCGGCCAATCCCTTCTCCCTGAAGAAAACCGTCTACCTGTCCCGGTACGTTGCCACCGTATCTCCCCGGTAGATGGCATTGACGCTCTTCACCACGAGGGCGGTGGAGGTGTGCTCCCCGGTCTCCACGACGACCAGCGCGCCGAGCAGCTCCATCGGCATCTTGCCGACGGCGCTCCTTGCATACATACCCGCCGGCTCCACGTCGCGTTCGACGAAGAGCATGTTGCCGGGCTCGATCCCGTCGGCCCTCCCCAGATCGATATACACGGCATCTCCGGCACCGATGACCTTGTTCCCCCCCAGGGAGGTCAGCACGTACCCCGACAGCTCCCGGCCGATGGCCTTGAGGGGAATTTCCCGCCTTTTTTCACGGAAGGGGAGAACGAGGGAGCCGGAGCTGATCTCCTGAAAGTTGCTGACGATGACCGCCCGGGAGGACTTATCCCGGACATCGGTGATCCGCACGACTCCCAGAGGGACCATCTTGTCGCCGAGGACGACCTTGGTGGCCGGATTGCTGATGGTCTCGTCTTTCCGGTACACGCTCAACAGGTCCCCGACCTTGGCCCCCTGTTTCGTGCCGATATCGAGGTAGACGATGTCGTCCTTGCCGATCACCACCCGGTCCTGGTCGGTGGCGACAACATAGCCGAGCGGGAGTTGCTCCCGTTCCATGAGAAAGCCTTCGCCTCCGGTGACCATGAGCTTCTGCTCCTCGACGACTTCGGTGGAGGATGCGGGGGCGGCGGGAGCAGAGGGAACGGCGGGAGCGGAGACATCTCTCCCTTCCATCTGAGGCGGCACGGGCTGTGCCTGCGTTCCCGGCACCACGATCCGGTCCGGATAGATCAGCACCTTTTGTCCGGGGACGACCACGTGGGGATTTCCGATCTCGGGATTGCGTGCCCAGAGATTCGGCCAATAGTAGGGATCGTTGAGATACCGTGCCGACAACCCCCAGAGGGTGTCCCCTTTTTTGATCACGTACACAGTCGGTTCATCCTTCTGTGCGCATACAGTGCCGACCCATGTCAAGACCAACGCCAGTGCAACAAAAAGCATCCTTTTCATAGATACCTCACGTAATTGGGGTTTCGGTCCGTCAGTGGCGCTCAAGCCGTTGCCGGGCTTTGGCAGCGGCCTGGCTGCGGGGATACTTCTCCAGCAACTCCTGAAAAGCGGCGTTCGCCTTGTCGCCCTCATTCATGCTGATGTAGGTCAGGCCGATCTTCAGCAGGGAATCGGGGACCTTCTGTCCCTGGGGATAGCTTGCGCCGACCTTGCGGAACGCCTCGAGCGCCCGGGGGTAATCGTGCTGGGTATAGAAACACTCCCCGATCCAGTACTGGGCGTTACCGGCATATTCGCTGTCGGGATACGCCGTAATGAAGGCCTCGAATGCCGTGATCGCGCCGGAATAGTTGTTGGCGCTGTAGAGTCCGAACGCCTTCATGTAGGCATCCTGGACATTTTCTTCCTTGTCGAAGGGCGTCGTCTCGTTGTTGACAAACTCGATTTTCGGAGCTGAAGCCTGGGGCTTGGGAGGGGGCGCCGTTTCGCGGGCCGGCGCCGCCTGCTTTCCTGCGGCCTTGAGCCCTTCAATATCCGCGGAATGACTTCTGACCTGCGCCTGCAATTCCTTCACCTCGGCGGAAAGCATCGTCAGCTGGGTCGTGGCAGCATTATTCCCCTGGATCAGCTGTTCGAGCCGCGCCTCCATCTCCACCTGCTTCTTGACGATGATATCGTTGCTGGCGCAGGCGGAAAGGGCAAGACACCAGACGATGACGACAAAACCGTGCCGCAGACCCATGTCATCTCCTCCCCGGGTGGTTCAAACTAAGCACACTAAAAGCCATTTCTCCCCTTTTGTCAAGGGGAAAGCGCGTTTGGGGTTCCCCTGACCCGCGGGTTATGGTAGCATTCCCCGCAGGTGAACCGGGACCGAAAAAGCAGATGGTGCCGGGCGCCGTCCTGAAACCGCCGCTCCGGAGACACGCTCCATGAAAAAGCCCGAACTCCTTGCCCCGGCCGGCAACGGGGAGAAATTGCGGATTGCCGTCCACTACGGCGCCGACGCGGTCTACCTGGGAGGTACCAGCTACGGCCTGCGGAACCTGGCGGACAATTTCTCGGTCGCCGGCCTGAGGGAGGCCGTTGCCTACGCCCACGGACATGGCGTCAAGGTCTACCTGACGGTCAACATCTATCCGGACAACAGCGACATCGCCGATCTTTACGGATACCTGGAGGAGGTGGCGTCCATCCCCTTCGACGCATGCATCGCCGCCGACCCCGGCGTCATCGACATGATCCGCGAGGTCTCGCCGGAACGCGCCATCCACCTCTCCACCCAGGCCAACACCACCAACTGGATGAGCGCCCTTTTCTGGGAGAGGCAGGGAATCACGAGAATCAATCTGGCGCGGGAGATGTCCCTCGAGGGGATCCGCGAGGTGCGGGAACGCACCGGCGTCGAACTGGAGACCTTCGTCCATGGCGCCATGTGCATTTCCTACTCGGGCCGCTGCCTCCTTTCCAGTGCCATGGCCAGCCGGCCGGCCAACCGGGGGGAATGCGCCCATCCCTGCCGGTGGCAGTACGCACTGGTGGAGGAAAAGCGACCCGGCGAATATTTCCCCGTGGTGGAGAATGATCGGGGCACCTTCATCTTCAATTCGCGGGATCTGTGCCTTCTCCCCTACCTGCCGGAGCTGGCGGGATCGGGGGTGAACGCCCTGAAGATCGAAGGGCGCATGAAGGGGATCTACTACCTGGCAACGACGGTGCGGGTCTACCGGGAGGCCATCGACCGCTTCTGGGCCGACCCGGCAGGGTACCGCTTCCGGGAGGAGTGGCTCGACGAGCTCCGCAAGATCAGCCACCGGGGGTATACCACGGGATTTTTTCTCGGCCCCCCCAAAGAACTTGACCATGAATACCATTCCCGCTATATAAGAACCTACGATGTCGTCGGTATCGTTGACGAGGTGCTGCCGGACGGCTCGCTCCTGGTGGGGGTGAGGAACCGGATCGAGACGGGCGACACCCTCGAGTTCATCGGCCGTGGCATCTCCGCGTCTTCCCTGGTCCTCACCGAGATGCACGGCGACGAGGGAGGCACACTGACGATCGCCCATCCCAACAGCCGGATCCGCCTCCAGGCCCCCTTCCCGGCGGAACAATACGACCTCATCCGCAGGGCAAAGAATATCTGACCGGCTCCACCCGTAAAGGAAAACAAATTTCCATGCGTTTCATCCATGAGTTCCTCACCCGGAAAGAGGGAAGTCGCGGCAGGGACCTCCTTTTCCTGCTGGTGACGTTCGGCATCGCTTTTCTGCAGACCCTCGGCCGGCTCCCCCTCCTGGAGCCCGACGAAGGCCGGTATGCGGAGATCCCCCGCGAAATGCTGGAACGGGGCGACTTCATCACTCCCCACCTAAATTACGTGAAGTATTTCGAGAAACCGCCGCTGCACTACTGGCTGAACGCTGCCAGCATGGCCGTTTTCGGACGGAACGAATTCGCCGCCCGTTTGCCCGGCGCGCTGGCCGGGCTCATCTGCGTCCTCTTCACCTACCACCTTGGCCGCGCCCTTTTCGACCGTCGCACCGGGCTGTTCGCCGCCCTCGTCCTCGGCACCAGCACCGGCTTTCTGGTCCAGGCACGTATCAACTTCACCGACATGACCCTCACCTGCTGCCTCACCGCGGCGCTGGGGTGCTTCATCATCGCAGCCCGGGACGACGCGCCGCGGCAGGGGCCCTCCTTCTACCTCTCCTACCTCTTCGCCGCCCTGGCGGTCCTCGCCAAGGGACTGATCGGCATCGTCTTCCCCGGCGCCATCGTCTTTCTCTACTGTCTCCTGGGCAAGCGCTGGCGGACCCTGCGGGAGATGCGCCCGGTCACAGGCCTCCTCCTCTTCCTCCTGGCTGCCGCCCCCTGGTTCGTCCTCGTCTCCGCGCGCAACCCGGAGTTTCCCCGCTTCTTCTTCATCCATGAGCATTTCGAGCGCTTCACCACCACCGTCCACGGCCGATACCAGCCCCCGTGGTTCTTCATCCCCGTCCTCCTCGGCACCATGCTTCCCTGGTCGTTCTTCATCCCGGCCGGCTTGAGGGGGAGCTGGCGCGACCGGTTCGCCCCCCAGGGAAGAGAGGCGCTCTACCTGGCCATCTGGGCCGTCTTCATTTTTCTCTTCTTCTCCAAGTCCGACTCCAAGCTGGTGCCGTACATCCTCCCGGTCTTTCCGCCGCTGGCCGTCCTCATCGGCAGGGCGTTCTCGGCCCGCCTGGACGGCGCCCCCGCTCCCCTGCGCAAAGCAGGGGCCGTTCTTGCCACGATCTTCGTGATTCTCGGCATCGGCCTGATCGTCTACCCCCACGTCACGCAGAAAAACGCCTTCTCCCCCATCGACGGCCTCGTCATGGGAAGCCTCTTCCTCGTCGAGGGGGCTGCCGCTTTCGCATGCATCCGCCGTGACCGGATCGTCTCCCTGTTCGTCACCCTGTGCGCCTGTTCCTACCTCATCGGCATCGTCGCCCCTCCCCTCGTTCTCAGGGGGGTGATCGCCCGGAAGACCGCCCGGGAACTGGCCCTCATAGTCCGCCAGCAGGCCGGTCCCGACGATGTGGTGGCCTCCTTCGGGTACGAGCAGACCCTCCCCTTCTACACCGCCCGCCGGACCGTGGTGGTGGGAGGCATGGGAGAGCTGGAGTTCGGCGCCGGACAGGGGGACCAGTCGGCCTGGTTTCTCGATCTCCCCCGCTTCGCCCGCCTCTGGGACGGAGAGCGGAGGGTCTTCGCCCTGGCGACCGCCGGCGACCTGGACCAGCTGCGAAAGAGCGTGACCGCGCCGGTCCGGGAACTGGCACGGAATAAACGGTGCATTCTCATTACCAACCGTTGACTCGTCCTCCTCGACGGGAATTTCATTGCAGCGCGCACGCTTTTGTGCAATATATATTCGGTTATTCCATCGTTCCGGAGGAGCCGTGCGCACAGAATTTCTCCCCTTTTCCACACCAACCATCGGGGATGAAGAGATCAACGAGGTGGTCGATTCCCTCAAATCGGGATGGATCACCACCGGCCCCAAGGTGAAGCGCTTCGAGGAGGCTTTCCGGGAATACGTGGGAGCCCCCTTTGCCGTGCCCCTCAGCTCCGCCACAGCCGGGCTCCACCTCGTGTTCCTCGCCATCGGCCTCAAGCCGGGAGACGAGGTGATCACCACCCCCATGACCTTTGCCGCCACGGTGAGCACGATCATCTTCGCCGGGGCCACGCCGGTCCTGGCGGATATCGAGTCCGGCACCCTCAACCTGGATGCCGCCCGGGTCCGGGAGAAGATCACCCCCCGCACTAGGGCGATCGTCCCGGTCCATTTCGCCGGCCAGCCGTGCGACATGGACGCCTACTTCGAGCTGGCGCGGGAATTCGGCCTCAACGTGGTGGAGGACGCGGCCCATGCGGCAGGGACCGAGTACAAGGGAAGGCGGATCGGTTCCCTGGAATCGGTTTCCGTCTTCTCCTTCCACCCCAACAAGAACATCACCACCGGCGAGGGGGGAATGGTCTGCACGGCCGACGAGACCCTCGCCGAGGAGATATCCCTCCTCAAGTTCCACGGCATGAACCGGGAGGCGTGGAAACGCTTCTCCGCCCAGGGAAACCCCAACTACGACATCGTCCTCCCCGGTTACAAATACAACATGATGGACATCCAGGCGGCCATCGGCCTCCACCAGCTCCCCAAGCTGGATTCCTTCATCGCCCGGCGAACCGAGCTCGCCCGCTATTACAACGAGGCCTTTGCCGATGTGGCGGAAATCGCCGTCCCGCGCCTGGCACCGTACGATCAGCGCCACGCCTGGCACCTCTACACCCCCCTGATACGGACCGAGCTCCTCGCCATCGACCGTGACCGCTTCATGGCCGAGCTGAAGCGGGAAAACATCGGCAGCGGCCTCCACTACAAGGCGATTCATCACCACGACTACTTCCGCCGGACCCTGGCCCTTCCCGCCGGGGCGCTTCCCCACGCCGACTATGCGTCGGACCGGATCCTGTCGCTCCCCCTCTTCCCGAAAATGACCATGGACGACGCCCGCGACGTGGTGGAGGCGGTGAAGACGGTGATCGCCCGGAACAGGAAGTAACGACGGAGAGAGGCGGCGCAGCGCCTCACAAGGACAACCCAATGCCGGACACAGCCTACATATCGGTCGTCATCCCGGTCTACAACGAGGAGGGGAACATCCGCCCCCTTTTCGAGCGCCTCTACCCGGTGATGACGAATTGCGGCAAGCCGTTCGAGATCCTCTTCACCGACGACGGTTCCCGGGACCGCTCCCTCGCCATCCTGAAGGAACTGGCGCAGAAGCACCCGCAGGTGAAGGTCATCGAATTCAACGGCAATTTCGGCCAGCACATGGCGATCCTCGCCGCCTTCGAGAAGAGCGCCGGGGAGATCGTCATCACCCTCGACGCCGACCTGCAGAACCCGCCCGAAGAGATCCCGAAGCTGGTGGTCGAAATGGAGATGGGGCACGACGTGGTGGGGAGCATCCGCCAGAAGCGTCAGGACACCATCTTCCGCAAGACGGCCTCCTGGCTCGTCAATGTCCTTACCCGCAAGATGACCGGCATGAAGATGACCGACTACGGTTGCATGCTGCGGGCCTATCACCGCAACGTCGTGAACAACATCAACCGCTGCCAGGAAACGACCACCTTCATCCCGGCCCTGGCCCAGACCTTCGCGGCCAATCCCAGCGAAGTGGAAGTGGCCCACGCCGAGCGGGCCGAGGGGGAGAGCAAGTACTCCCTCTACAAGCTGGTCCGGCTCAATTTCGACCTGATGACCGGCTTCTCCGTGGTGCCGCTCCAGATCTTCGCCCTGCTCGGCATCCTCACCGCCCTCTTCGCCGTCGCCTTCGCCATCTTCCTCCTGGTCCGGCGGTTCATCGTCGGCGCCGAGGTGGAGGGGGTCTTCACCCTCTTCGCCATCCTCTTCTTCTTCCTCGGCATCACGATCTTCGGCATCGGCATCGTGGGGGAATACGTGGGGAGGATCTACCAGGAGGTGCGCAGGAGACCGCGCTTCGTGGTGCGGAGGACGTACGGCTTCGAGGAGTGAATCCGGGCTCGGGGCTCGGAAATAGCAAATACTTTTTGTTCTACCTCCGCAACCCGATTGTACGGAAAAAGAGGATACACGTGTCAGGCGAGAATAACAAATTGGTCGTCTGCGCCTACCACAACGTGGGGTACCGCTGCCTGGAGGAGCTGCTCCGCCAGGGGGCCGACGTCCGCCTCGTCTTTACCCACGAGGATTCACCCACCGAGGAGATCTGGTTCGCCTCGGTGCGGAAGCTGGCGGAGCGGCACGACATTCCGTACGTGACCAGCGACATCAACCTGCCGGAGAACGTGGAACGGCTCCGGGAGATCGCCCCGGACTTCCTCCTCTCCTTCTACTACCGGAACATGATCAAGCCGCAGGTCCTGGAACTGGCGAAACGGGGGGCCCTCAACCTCCACGGCTCGCACCTGCCGAAATACCGGGGCCGGGTGCCGGTGAACTGGGCGGTCATCAACGGCGAGACCGAGACGGGCGCCACCCTCCACTACATGGTGGAGAAGCCCGACGCCGGCGACATCGTCGACCGGGAGCGGGTGGAGATCCTCTTTACCGACACCGCCCACGACGTCTTCGCCAAGGTGACCGACGCGGCGGTCACGGTCATCACCCGGGCCTGGCCCCTGCTCGTGGCGGGAACCGCGCCGCGGATAGCGATGGACCTCAAGAGCGGCAGCTACTTCGGCGGCAGGAAGCCGGCCGACGGCCTCATCGACTGGACGAAACCGGCGGTCGCCATCTACAACCTGGTCCGGGGGGTCACGCACCCCTACCCCGGCGCCTTCACGCACCTGGGCGGGAAGAAGGTCATCATCTGGTCGGCCTGGCCGGTGGACGGGACCGGGGAGCCGGGCCGCGTCGTATCGACGCAGCCTATGCTGGTGGGGACCGGCACCGGATTGCTGGCAATCAGGATGCTCCAGATGGAAGGGGAAGAGGAAGTCGCGGCAAGTGACTTCGCTGCCGGCCAGCAGGTCACCGGCGCCCAATTTACGAACTGATAAGAAAACCACCCGGCTTCGAGAAAGGCGCCAGCTGCTAGGCGCCCGAGGAGCAGGGTGCGAGGCGTAGCAGCGCTACGTTGAGCGCCATGCGACGAAGGGCAACAACGCAGATGGCCCTTTATCGGAGCCGTGCAAAGGAGATCGCAGCATGAAAGTCCTTATTCTCGGAGTAAACGGCTTTATCGGCAACGCCCTCACCAGGCGCATCCTCGACACGACCTCCTGGGAGGTGTACGGCCTCGACATGAGCGACGACAAGCTGGAGCACTCCATCGGCCACCCCCGCTTCCATTTCCTCGAGGGGGACATCACCATCAACAAGGAGTGGATCGAGTACCACATCAAGAAGTGTGACGTTGTCCTGCCGCTGGTGGCCATCGCCACGCCGGTCACCTATGTGAAGGACCCGCTGCGGGTCTTCGAGCTGGACTTCGAGGAGAACCTCAAGATCATCCGCCAGTGCGTCAAGCACAAGAAACGGGTGATCTTCCCCTCCACCTCCGAGGTCTACGGCATGAGCCCAGACAGGGAGTTCGACGAGGAGACCTCACCCCTCATGCTCGGCCCCATCGCCAAGGAGCGCTGGATCTACTCCTGCGCCAAGCAGATGCTCGACCGGGTCATCTACGCCTACGGCGAGCATGAGGGGCTGCGCTACAGCCTGTTCCGCCCCTTCAACTGGATCGGCCCCAAGCTCGACTCCATTTCCACCGCCAAAGAGGGGAGTTCCCGGGTCCTCACCCAGTTCCTCTACAACATCCTGGCCGGCGAGCCGATCCAGCTGGTGGACGGAGGCATGCAGCGCCGCTCCTTCACCTTCGTGGAGGACGGCATCGACTGCCTGATGCGGATCATCGAGAATCGGGACGGTTGCGCCGACCGCGGCATCTTCAACATCGGCAACCCGGGGAACGACCTGTCGGTCAAGGAGCTGGCGGAGAAGCTCCTCGCCCTGGTCAAGGAGTATCCCGCCTACCGGCAGCGGGCCGAAGAGTGCCAGGTGGTGGAGACCACCTCCGACAGCTACTACGGCAAGGGGTACCAGGACATGCTGACCCGCGTCCCCTCCATCCGCAACGCAGGCGAGAGGCTCGGATGGAAGCCGCAGACCGGCATCGACGAGGCGCTCCGCAAGACCCTCGATTTCTACCTCATCGAGGAGAAGGAGAAGATCGAGCACCTGCTGTAACACCGCGTTTTTCACCTGTTGAGCATTCGGGCCGCTTTCCTTGGGAAGGCGGCCTTTTTTGCGTCCGGGTGGGAAGAATAGGAACTTCATGGCTGAGGATGTTTATAATTTGATTTACACATAATAATTGGTGAAATTATGCAGATGCGGCATATCCCTATTTGTAGGCAATACACGACGATCTTTGCCAAAACATGTCACCTGCGCAACGTTTTTTAGTGATTTTTAGTGAAAAATAGAATAAGTAAATGATAAAAGAGCTGCTGCATAATCCCTAGTTGATCAAAAAAGAGAAGATAATGACTAATTCAGAATACGAATACACCCGAGTGCCACTTACTCCCGCAATAGCGACAAAGTTGATTCAGGAATTGTTTGCTAGTCGCACAGTTGAGCGTCATATTATTGTTGATGCTGTCGTACGAGTACACAAGGAACGTGGCGGTATCGATGGTAAAGCGAAAGATACACCTCGCATGGTCAAGAAAGCTTTGGCAATGATGGAGAAACATGGCTTAGCTTCAAATCCGTCATTTGGCCACTGGCGGATAAACCCTTTAATTGCGAATTTTCCGACAGAGCAAACACAGTTTGAACCTGAAAGGACGGTTGAGCAAATCACAGTAGCACCAATTGCAGAGAGAGTCATCGGCGACGGTGAACAATCTGTTTATCTTTACTACTTCGAAAGCTACAGGCGACTTGCTGAACTTGAAGGAAAACTTGAATTTCAGTGCAAAATCGGACGTAGCGAAAGAGATCCACTACTTCGTGTCTTGTCTCAAGCTTCTACTGCGCTTCCCGAGTACCCGAAGATCGCACTACTACTTAAAACTGACGATGGGGCATCTCTTGAGACTGCGATTCATTCAATACTATGTCTTCGCGGTAAAGAAGTTGATGATTCTCCCGGTACAGAGTGGTTCTTAACTTCACCGTCTGAAGTTGAAGAAATTGTTAAATTCATAGGGGAAGTAAAGCAGCACCATCAACCAGCCAAGTCGCAAGACTTGACCAATAATGCTGTCAGGTCAGCGCTCACACCGTTACGAAACCTCACCGACAAGGAGACCCCACACCCATGAAAGCAGGCTGGTTCGTACGCGGCGACATCGACGGGTTTTTCGGCCTGTTCGTAGACAACCTGTTGCAGCTGATGCTGATCGCCGTGCTCTGCGGCAAGGTGTGCGGCATGCCGCCGGAACTGTTGTACGGCAGGATTCTCCCGGGAGCGGCGCTGTCCATACTCTTCGGTAACGCCTTCTACACCTGGCAGGCCCGTCGTCTGGCCACGAGAACGGGGCGGACGGACGTGACGGCGCTCCCCTACGGCATCAACACGGTCAGCCTCATCGCGTTCATATTCCTGATCATCGCCCCGATCTATTTCGAAACCAAAAACCCGTACCTCGCCTGGCAGGCCGGGCTCTTCGCCTGTCTTGCCAGCGCCGCCCTCGAATGCGTCGGCGCGTTCGTGGGGGACTGGCTGCGCCGGCACACCCCCCGTGCTGCGCTCCTCTCTTCCCTGGCCGGCATTGCCATCACCTTCATCTCCATGGGGTTCGTGTTCCAGATATTCGCCATGCCGGCGGTTGCCCTGGTACCGGCGCTGTTCGTGATCATGGTCTACGGCAGCCAGGTCAAGCTGCCGCTGGGGCTTCCGGGGGGATTCATCGCGGTGCTCCTCGGCATCGCGCTGGGATGGATTCTCAGGTGGTGCGGTTATCCGTTCTTCCAGCCGCTGGAGGAGCCGTTCGTCTTTGCCGTACACCTGCCCCGGTCCGCCTTCGACGACATGCTCACGTTCCTGGCCAACGGCCAGGGATGGAAGTATTTCTCCGTTATTTTCCCCATGGCGCTCTTCAACGTAATCGGCTCGCTGCAGAACCTGGAGAGCGCGGAGGCTGCCGGCGACAGCTACGATACGCGGTCGTCCCTGTTGGTGAACGGCCTGGGCTCCATCGTGGCGGCCTGCCTGGGCAACCCTTTCCCCACGACGATCTACATCGGCCACCCCGGGTGGAAAGCCATGGGGGCTCGGTGGGGGTACTCGCTCCTGAACGGGGTGGTTATCACGGGGCTCTGCCTGATCGGCGGGGTGACGTTACTGCTGAGGATCGTGCCGCTGGAGGCGATGATCGGCATTCTGCTCTGGATAGGGCTCATAATCACGGCGCAGGCGTTCCGCGAGGTACCTTCGAAGCACGGCGTGGCGGTGGCCTTCGGCCTGATGCCGTCGCTGGCGGCGTGGGCGCTCCTGCTGATCGAGACGACGCTGCGCACGGCTGGCACCAGCCTGTACGACGCGGCGCCGAAATTCGGGAACGACCTGTATATCTACGGCGTCATCTCCATGAGCCAGGGATTCATGCTGACCGGCATGGTGCTCACCTCAATGATGGTGTTCGTCGTGGAAAGGGAGTTTCTGAAGGCCGCCATATGGACCGCAGCCGCGGCCGTGCTCTCGTTTTTCGGCGTCATCCATGCCTACGTCCTCGCACCCTCCGGCATCCAGAACCGGTTCGGCCTCGGCGCTGCCATGGCGTATGCCCTTGCATACCTTGTCGCGGCGCTGCTGCTCGTCGCGCTCCACTTCTACAACCGTGGAAGGGAGGCGGCAAAAACCGGCATCGTCGCCTAGGGGGGACACGAGGCTACGTGTACTCTGCGATGTGATCAGTGGAGGGAAGAAGGCCGGCAGCCCACCTTCACGGCTTCTCCCCGCTCCCCTGCTTCTCGAGCCGCTCCCCGATCTCCTTCACACTGGGGTTGTCGAGGAGCTTCAGGAAGCGGGGGTCCTTCATGACGGCCTCGATGTCCCCACCCTGGATCGCCTCCAGCACCTTCGGGTCGGAGAGGAGGGCCTGCATCTCCGGGTCGTTCTGCAGGTCCATGATGAGGGCCATGATCCCGGGATCGTTCAGCAACCGCTCCTGAAGCCCCTGCACCTGGGCGGAGTCAACGGGCGCAGTTGCGCTCCCGGCATCGGTCGCAGCCTCGGCTGAGGCAACGGCGAAGACAGATGCCGCCAGAAACGCCACGAGTCGTCTGAGTATCATATATCCCTCCACTGGGGCCGAAAGGTCACTGTTTCCCCTCCCCCGCCGCATCCTTCAAGACACGCGCCTTGGCCCGCTCGTATTCCTCCGGAGAAAGGGCGCCCCGTTCCGCCTGCCTCTTCAGCACCCGCAACTGCTCCTCCGTGCTTTCCCCCTCAGCAGAGGCTCCCTTTCCCGCGCCTGAGCCCTTCCGCTCCCGGAGTCGGCCCGCCTCGGACCTGATGTCCACCAGGTCCATCTTCAGCTCGGCGTTGCCATACCAGTGGGTGTAGGCGGGGTTCTGATGGTAGGCACCCTTGACGGTCCGGGCGTAGTCGTACTTCTTCATCTTGAAGAAGAGGCGCTCGATGTGGGACGTGTCTTCGTAGAGGAGCTGGTTGTCCAGCACCAGCTGAGGTCCCCGGAGCGGATGAGGGGGGCGCTGGTCGGGCATGGGGTCCAGGAGGCTGTGGTCGGCCAGATCGGTTATGATATGCTCCGCTCCCTTGAGAATGACCAGGCTCTGGTCCCGGACGGCATCGTCCCTGGCGAGCTCCCTGCGGGCAAAGGCCGGGGCATGGCATTCGCAGCAGACCCGGAGCATTTCCTCCCGCCGCGTTGTCCGCTTCTCCGGGGGATACGGTTCGCCCCCGGAAGACATGGTGATCCCGAAGGATACGTTGTGGCTCCCCTTCACCATGTGGCAGGTCTGGCAATCGGGGCCGACCGACCGGCCGGCCGTGGCGTTCAGGGTCCCGTGGAGCGAGGTCTGCCACATCTCCCACTGGGGGTGGTCCGGTCCCATGTGGCACTTGGCGCAGCTGTTGGGGTCACGGACGATCTTCAGATCGGTGTTGTGGCTGGTATGGCAGGAGGCGCAGGAACTCTCCACCATGTGGCAGGAGTTGCAGCCGATCTCTCCCATTTCGCTGCTCTGCTTGAGGAAGCGGGCGCACTGCACGTCGGACTTCGGCATTTCGCTCCCTTCCTCGTGACAGAAACGGCATTCCTGGCGGTCCCGGTTCGGCAGGTTCCTGGTGCACCCCCAGCCGGAGTGGAGCCCCATGCCGTGGCGGCTTGCCTGATGCTCGCGGAGGGCCTTCCCATGGCAACGGCCGCAGACCTTCTGGTCGACCCGGGCCTCTCCCTTCTCGATCTTGCCGTGATCGGCTCCGTGGCAGGCGCCGCAGCCGATCCCGGCCCTGGCATGGGCGCTCGCCTCCCACTGGCGGACCGCGGCCGGCGTCTTCCGGCGGTGACAGTCAAGGCAGTCATCGGCACGGACGGGTGCCGCAAGCGCGCCGACCAACAAGCCGATAGCGAGAAGGGAAAGTACCTTCACCGTGGTATCGTCCTTTGTCTGGTCGTGAGATATTCCCGGGGAGTGATCAACCCCTCGCTCACCCAGCCATGCAGCTGGCGGAGCTGTTCCGCCGTTGTCGCGTCAGGGGAGGAAGGAGCATCATCGGGCAGTTTCGCCACGAGGTAGAGCCGTTCGCCATAACGGAGCGCGAGCATTCCTCCCCGGGGGGAGAAAGCCCCGGCACTCTCCGGCGGAAAGGAGGCGACCTCTTTCCCCTGCCGGAAGAGACGCCCATCCGCCAGAAGGTAGCGGCCCGAGGGCGAAAGGGCGAGGGAGCGGCCCGGAGAATGGATGGTGGCGATGATCCGTTCCCCCCATGGATCGAGCTGCCGGCTCTCCCCTTCCCCCTCGCCGTAGACGATCGACTCGCCGTCTCCGGAAAAGACCCCTCCCGCCGAGAGGAGGCTGACGGCCGCCACCTCCCGTTCCTTCCCGCTCGACAGGCTCCTCAGCATGAGTTTCAGGTAGGGGGAAAAGGCGGGCGGGGCAAAGAGCCGGTTGTAGAGCATTTCATCATGCAGCGGCGAAACCGAAAAGGTAAGGGCCCGCTGGAATATTCCCTCCCATTGTCGCAGATACCCGGGCATGAGGGTGGTCTGCTGCAGCGAGACGGTATTGGCCGCCCCCGTACCGTCCCAACGGTAGAGAATCTCCGCTATGTTCGCGCCGAAACTGTAGTCCAGCCGCGTCACGGCAAAGGCGAGGATCTCCGAGGAGGACAGCCAGAAAAGGGCGCTCACCCGACCGCCGAGGCGGGTCTCCGCCTGCAGCCTCCCGTGCCGGTCATAGAGACGCAGAGCACTTTCCTTAGCCACGGGAAAGGCCGCTGCCAGCCGTGAGCCGTCGGGGGACCAGGCGAGGGCCGTCGGCGTTTCCGCGCCTACCCGGGTTTCGGCCCCCGAAGCGATATTCTTCAACCGCAGGCCGCCGTCGACGAGGGCAAGGTTTTCGCCCGCGGGGTCGAAGGCGAAAGGGGACTCCGCGTCAACCCGGGACACCTCGGTGATGCGGACGCTCTCCGGCAGGGCACCCTGGACAGGCAGGTGGCTGCAGCCGGAGACGAGGAGGCCGAAGAGAAAGATGATCATGACGCTGCAGAGCGGGGAGCGCCCCATGGACCGTGCTCCTTTGCCTGGCTTTCTGTGCCGCTGCCGCACCCGGAGCGGCTTCACTGACGGGGTCACGGCGCCTCCCCGTAGTCGGCTTCCCCGTAGACCGGCTCACCGGAAGCCGGGAGATGCAGCCGCGTTGCCATCCGCTCGGTGAAGCGCTCACTCCCGAGACGCATCCGCACTGCCCGGAGATAGAGCTCCTCGTAGCCCAGGGCCGCGTCTTCCCAGGTAAAACGCCGGGCCATGGCGTTGGCGACCAGTGTCCTGATGGCTTCGGGACGGTGATACCAGGTATGGACCGCCCAGCCGATCGTGTCGAAGAGGGCACCGGCGGTGAGATCCTGGAACTTGAAGCCGGTGCCGGTGCCGGTCAGTTCATCGAAGTTCTCCACGCTGTCGTCGAGGCCGCCGGTGGCCCGGACGATGGGGAGAGTGCCGTAGCGCATGCTGTACATCTGGTTGAGGCCGCACGGCTCGAAGGCAGAGGGCATGAGAAAGAAGTCCGCCCCCCCCTCGATCCGGTGGGCGAGGGATTCGTCGTACCCGATGCGGCAGCGGAAGCGGTCCGGGTAGCGGGCCGTGATGTCGCCGAAGTAGAAGTGGGTCCACGGCTCACCGGCGCCGAGGATGACGAACTGGAGATCGAGGGCGAGGATGCGGTGGATCGCCTCCGCCAGGACGTCGATCCCCTTCTGCTTCACCAGGCGGGAGACCATGCCGATGAGGGGTACCTCCGGACGTTCCGGGAGCCCCATGGCCCGCTGCAGATCGGCCTTGCAGAGGGCCTTGCCGCTCAGGTCTGCCGCCGAGTAGCGGGCAACGAGACACGGGTCGGTTTCCGGGTTCCAGGTCCCGTAATCGACGCCGTTCAAGATGCCGGCGAGGTCCGCGCTCCGCTCCCGCACCACCCCTTCCAGGCCCCATCCGTGCTCCGGGGTCTGGATTTCCCGGGCATACCCCCGGCTCACCGTGTTGAGGAGGGTGGCATGGTAGACCCCCCCCTTGAGGAGGTTCACCTGGTTCTCCTTTTCCAGGTTGAGGAAGTTGAACCACTCCCAGCCGATCCCCAGCACATCCATGGCCCCCTCATAGAAGCTCCCCTGGTGCTGCATGTTGTGGATGGTGAGGAGCGACGACGCCTCCCCCACGTACGGGTCGTCCCGCAGGGAGGTGTTGAGGAGGACCGGCACCGCGGCGGTGTGCCAGTCGTGGGCATGGACCACGTCAGGGGTGAAGCCGAGCATCTTGCACAGCTCCAGGCTCCCCCGGGAGAGGAAGAGGAAACGGTTGTCGTTGTCGAGAAAGCTCTCGTTGTCCTGCTCGTAAAGGCCGCCGTCCCGGCCGTAGAAACCGTCATGCTCCAGGAAGTATACCGGCACGCCGCTTTCCGGGAGCCTTCCCTCCAGGACACCGCAGTACATCTCGCCGATGACCCCCATCGGCACCACCAGGGAGCCGGGGAGGGGCTTCAGCCCGTATTTTTCCCGGTCGATCCGGTAGTAGCGGGGCATCACCACCCGCACGTCGTGTCCCCGCTCGGCCAGGTAGCGGGGGAGCGCGCCCACCACATCGGCAAGCCCCCCTTCCTTGGCGAAAGGGACCGCCTCGGAGGCGGTCATCAGTATGCGCAGAGTCATCGTCGCTTCTCCCGTCATCGGCGATCACGGCGGTCACTCCCTCCGAGGGAGTGTCGACCGCACGAATTTGTAAAATACCACGTTTCCGCCTTTCCCGGCAACTGGTACGGCGACCCCCCTGACGACAGGTTCCCCTTGCGGGGCTCCTGCCACATATGATATTTTTTATCATTGAATTCGTTACGGAGGTGAGATGGATGCCGATCTATGAATACTACTGCGCAGCCTGCGGAGGGGAGTTCACCAGGTTCCAGAAGATGGGAGGAGAGTCAACCGACTGCCCCGCGTGCGGCTCCACCGATGTGGCCCGGAAGATCTCCGCCTGCTCCATCGGGGGCGGTGCGTCTGCCGGTTCAGCCGGCGGCGGGGGTGGCGGCGGCTGATGCCCGCGGCACTGACCGGTCGGTCAGTTTGCGATATCACGAGAAACGAGGATTTCCTGCACGATCACGTCGGGCAAGGAGTTGGACAGAGGTGTCCGGGGTGCGCCGCACAATTTCATTTGTGAAATTGGACCGCGAAGGCGCCCCGCAGGGGGCGGCCGTCAGGCCGAGTCACAACCAACTCCGCAGTCCAACCGGAGGTTGTAAATAAGCTGTATTTCTAGCAGATCCGCGGCAGTTGTTCCCCCGCCAGCATCTCTACCGCCCGCCTTCCGCCGATAACCGTCTCCAGCTCCAGCCGGCCAGGATTCTCTCCGGTCACCTCCCCGATGATTGCCGCGTCACGGCCCAGGGGGTGTCCCTTCATCCGCTCCAGCACGGCGTTGGCCGCCTCCGCCGCCACGATCGCCAGGAGTTTCCCCTCGTTGGCCACGTAGAGGGGATCGAGGCCGAGGATGGCGCAGACCCCCTTCACAGCCGGTTTCAGGGGAAGTGCGGTTTCGTCGAGGACGATGCCGGCCCTGGACTGGCGGGCGATCTCCTTGAGGGTGGTGGCCACTCCCCCGCGGGTCGGGTCCCGCAGGACATGGACCGCCTCCCCTTCACCGAGGATTTCGGCCACCAGGCCATGCAGCGCCGCACAGTCGCTCTCGATGTCGCTCTCCAGCTCCAACCCCTCCCGCTTCGCCAGCACGGCGATCCCGTGGTCACCGACGGTGCCGCTCACGATCACCTTGTCCCCCGGGCGGGCGCCGCTCCCGGTGATCTCCAGGTCGTGCTCCAGCACCCCCACCCCCGAGGTATTAATGAAGAGGCGGTCCGCCTTCCCCCGGGGGACCACCTTGGTATCGCCGGTGACGATCCGCACGTGGGCCGCATCGGCAGCCGCCCGCATGCTGGCGAGGACGGCGGCCAACTCCTGCCGGGAGAACCCCTCCTCGATGATGAGGGAGGCGGAGAGGAAGAGGGGGCGCGCCCCCATCATCGCCAGGTCGTTGACCGTCCCGTTCACCGCCAGGGTGCCGATGTTGCCGCCGGGAAAGAAGAGCGGGTCCACCACGTAGGAGTCGGTGGTGAAGGCAAGCCGCCGCCCTTCCAGGATGAGGACCGCCGCATCGTTCTGCTCCTCCTCCCCGATGTCGGAGAGGGTGGGGACGATCAGGTCGTCCAGGAGCTGGTGGGAGAGGGTGCCGCCGCTGCCGTGGCCGAGGAGTATCAGATCCTTGTTCATAGCCTTCCTTACCGCCCGTACTTGTACGCCGCCGCGCATGTCCCCTCGCTCGACACCATGCACGCCCCCACCGGTGCCTCAGGGGTGCAGACCGTGGCGAAGAGGGGGCAGTCAAAGGGGACGACCTTCCCCCTGAGGATGTCGCCGCAGCGGCACCCCGGGTGCTCCCGCGGCTCTTCCACATCCACGGGGACCATCCGCTCCGCGTCGAAGGGCGTGAATTCGTCGCGGATGGCGAGCCCGCTGCCGGGGATGATACCGATGCCGCGCCACTCGGCATCGCACGGCTCGAAGACCCGGGCCAGCACCTCCTGGGCCCGCCGGTTCCCCGACCGTTTCACCACCCGGCGGTACTGGATTTCCACCCGGCTTTCCCCGTTCACCACCTGGTGGACCAGCATCGCCACCCCCTGCAGGATGTCGGCCGGCTCGAAACCGGTCACCACGCAGGGGACGCCGCACCGTTCGGCAAGCGGGAGGTAGGCATCGGCGCCGATGACCGCGCTCACGTGGGCCGGGCAGATGTAGCCGTCGATGGCCAGCTCCAGGTCGTTGGACAGTACCTCCATGGGGAGAGGGATGGTCTTGTGGGCCGCCAGCACGAAGTAGTTGGAGAGCCCCTTCTCCCGGGTCGAGAGGATGCTCCCGGCGATGGCCGGGGCCGTGGTCTCGAAGCCGACGCCGAGAAAGACCACCCGCCGGTCCGGATTACGCTCCGCCAGTGCCACGGCGTCGAGGGGGGAGTAGACGATACGGATGTCCGCGCCCCGGGCCCGCTCTTCCATGAGGGAGGATGAGGACCCCGGCACCCGCACCATGTCGCCGAAGGTGGCGATGGTAACGCCGGGGAGGCGGGAGAGCGCCACCGCCCGGTCCACATACCCGTTGGGGGTGACGCAGACCGGGCAGCCGGGGCCGGAGATGAGCCGCACCTGCGGCGGCAGGAGGCTCCGGATGCCGAACTGGTAGATGGCCATGGTGTGGGTGCCGCACACCTCCATGAAGGTCATGGGCCTCTCCCGGCCGGCAACCAGCTCCCCGACCCGTCGGGCAAGCCCCCGCACTATTTCCCGGTCGCGATATTCGTCCTGGTAGTTCATCGAGTACCTCGTTAGACGTAAGACGTTAGATGTGAGACGTGGGACGCCAGACGACGTACGATGCGGGTTGCGTCTCACATCTCACATCTTACGTCTCACCGATTCTCATGCCATGTCCTCGGGGCGGAACACCTCCCTCATCAGCCTCAGCGTCTCCTCCGCCTCGGCCTCGTCGAGGCGGGAAATGGCGAAGCCGGCGTGGACGATGACGTAGTCCCCCACCCGCACCTCATCGTCGAGGACCATCAGGCTCGCCTCCCGCCTCACCCCGTCGATCTCGGCGACGATATCCGTCCCGTCGATGCTGACGACCCGCATCGGCACTCCCAGGCACATAGTGACTCCTTATCTTGGTATTAATCTCTCCGGCTTCGGAAAAGGCTCCAGGTGCACGGCGCGCGAGGGGCGGGGCGCGAGGCGTAGCAGCGCGGCGTTGAGCGTCGCACGACGAAGCGCAACGCCGCAGATGGACCTTTTACGGTGCCGCCTGCCCAGCGATGACTGCCTGGCCCAGCGCCAGCCCCCCGTCATTGGGCGGCACCAGCCGGTGGCTGAAGACCTGGAATCCCTCCTCTTCCAGGAGGCCGGTCAGCATCTCGGTGAGGAGCCGGTTCTGGAACACCCCTCCCGAGAGCGCCACCCGGCCCACGCTGCTCTCGGCCCGGATCCTGCCGCAGACGTCGGCCGCGGCCCGGGCCACGGTCAAGTGAAAACAACGGGCAATGTCCTGCCTCGCCCCGTCCCCCGCCAGGTCTGCCAGGATTGCCATGAACATGGGACGGAAGTCGACCACCTTCCCCGTATCACCGGTCGTGACCGCATACGGGTACTCTCCCCAAGCGGCCCCCCGCTCCGCCAGGGCCTCCAGTTCGATGGCCGCCTGTCCCTCGTAGGTGACGCGGCTGCGCACCCCGAGAATGGCGGCCACGGCGTCGAAGATCCGGCCGCAGCTGGACGTGGGGGGAGAGTTGACTCCCCTTTCGAGCATGGCGAGGAAAAGTCGCCGTTCACCCGGCGCGACCTCGCCGAGACAGGGAAGCGGCAGGTCGAAGACCTCGGGGCCGCAAGCGTCGTGGAGGCAGGAAAGGGCCATGCGGAACGGCTCCCTCACCGCCATGTCCCCTCCGGGGAGCGGCACGGGACGAAAGTGGCCGCAGCGGACAAACGACCGGTAGCCGCCCAGGAGGAATTCCCCACCCCAGACGGTGCCGTCGGGGCCGAAGCCGGTACCGTCGAAGATGACCCCGATGACCTCCCCGTCGAGGCGGTGTTCCGCCATGCATGCCGCCAGGTGGGCGTGGTGGTGCTGGACCGCCACCTTCGGCAGGTCGGGGATGTCCGCGGCCAGGCGGGTCGAGAGGTAGTCGGGATGGAGGTCGTGGGCGACGACGGAGGGGGTTATCTCCAGCACCCGCTGCAGGTGGGACACGGTCTCTTCCAGGGAACGCAGCGTGGCAGCGTTCTTCAGGTCGCCGACGTGCTGGCTCATGAACCCTTTGTCTCCCCTGGTGAGGCAGATCGTCCCCTTCAGCTCCCCCCCGACGGCGAGGACGCTCCGCTGCTCCGCCGGAAGGGTCACCGCCCGGGGGACATACCCCCGGGAGCGGCGCAGGAAGAGCGGATTGCCGCGGAATACCCTGATGACGGAATCGTCGCTGCGGGTGTGGATCTCCCGGTCGTGGACAAGGAAGAAATCCGCGATCCCCCGCAGCCGGTTCAGCGCTTCGGCGTCCCGGTAGGCGATGGGCTCGTCGGAGATATTGCCGCTGGTCATGACGAGGGGGGCGGCAATGTCCCGCAGCAGCAGGTGCTGGAGCGGCGTGGAGGGGAGCATCACCCCGAAATAGCCGTTGGCCGGCGCGACCCTCGGGGAAATTTCCCGGTCCCCGGTCCCCGCTCCCCCCTCCCCGCTCCGTACGAGGACGATGGGGCGCTCGGGCCCTTCCATGAGCCGCTCCTCCAGGGAGTCGAGGGAGGCGAATGTTCTGACTGACCCGACATCGCCGGCCATGAGGGCGAAGGGCTTTTCGTCCCGGGCCTTGCGCCGCCGGAGTTCCGCCACCGCCCGGTCGTTCAGGGCATCCACCGCCAGGTGGAAGCCGCCGGTACTCTTCACCGCCACGATCCGCCCCTCCCGCAGGAGAGCGACCGCCGCCCGCAGGGCCGCATCCCCCAGCGCCACCTCGCCCCCCTCCTTGTCGAGAAGCCGCAGCCGGGGACCGCACGCCGCGCAGGCATTGGGCTGGGCATGGAATCGCCGGTCGGCAGGGTCCTCGTATTCGGTCCGGCAGGCGGGACACATGGCAAAGGGGGCCATGGTGGTGAAGGGACGGTCGTAGGGGATGCCGGTGATGATGGAGTAGCGGGGCCCGCAGTTGGTGCAGGTGAGGAAGGGGTAGCGGTACCGGCGGTCGGCGGGATCGAAGAGCTCGGACAGGCAGTCGTCGCAGACATCGCCGTCGGGGGCGATCTGGATGTTCGCCTCCCCGCCGCCGCTGGCAAGGATCGCGAACCCTTCTTCCTCAACCGCCGGGACATCGCCGCTGTGCAGCGAGGAGATGACCGCCAGGGGAGGGGCTTCCGCCGTAATGGCCTCCAGGAAACCGGCCATGGCCCCCTCCTCGCCCTGGGTCTCGATCACGACGCCGGCGGGGGTATTGCGCACCCACCCGCTCAGCCGGGACCGTTGGGCAAGACGGTAGACAAAGGGGCGGAAACCCACCCCCTGGACGATCCCTTCGATTTCGATCCGCAGCCGTTTGATCGGTCACATCCTTCCGGGACAAGAGGGTGAGGGGGGTGTCAGCCGGCCGTTACGGCCGCTGCCGGTCCCACGTCCCGAGTCCCGAGGCCCTGCCGTTTCACCCTTTCCCCCAGCCAGCCGTACCAGTCGGCCATCCCCGCGCCGGTTCGGGCCGAGAGCTCGAAGATGACGATGCCGGGGCTCACCCGCCGGGCATACTCCCGGCACGCGGCCACGTCGAAATCGACATGGGGGAGGAGGTCGGTCTTGTTGAGGAGGAGGACATCGGCGGCCCGGAACATCTGGGGGTACTTGAGGGGCTTGTCCTCCCCCTCGGTCACCGAGAGTACCACCACCTTGTGGTGTTCTCCCAGGTCGAAGGCGGCGGGACAGACCAGGTTGCCGACATTCTCGATGAGGAGGAGGTCGAGCGCGGGGAGGTCGAACCCTTCCACCGCGTGGCAGACCATGTGGGCATCGAGGTGGCAGCCGGCGCCCGTATTGATCTGCCGGACCGGCACGCCGGTGGCGGCGATCCGCTGCGCATCGTTGTCGGTCTGCTGGTCGCCCTCGATGACCGCGCAGCGGTACTCCCCTCCCAGGTCCCGGAGGGTCCGCTCCAGGATGGTGGTCTTGCCGGAGCCGGGAGAGCTAACGAGGTTCAGCACGAAGACCCCCTGACGCTCGAACAGCGACCGGTTTCCGGCGGCCAGGCGGTTGTTCCGGGCAAGGATGTCGCTCTCCACCGCTATCCGTTTCGCATCCCCGGAGTCATGGTGGTGCGTGTGACGGTGCCCCTCCCCGTGGTCGTGGGTGTGGGGATGGTCGTGGTCATGATGGTGATGCTCCTCGGTTTCGCAGCCGCAGGTGGTGCACATAGGTTACTCTACCTCCAGTTCCCTGACCCGCAACTCTTCGCCGGCGGCGATGGCAATGCCATGGCTGCCGCAGGCCGGACAGGGATCGTAATAGGCGCTGACCGGGAATTCGGCGCCGCAGCCGCCGCAGCGTCCCCTTCCCGGAATCCGTTCGACAACGAGGGTTGCCCCCTCCAGCGGCGTCCCCTGCACGCACGCCTCAAAGCAGAACTCCACCGCCTCCGGCACGACGCCGGAAAGCTCCCCGATCTCCAGGACGACTTCTGTGACCCGCCGGCCGGCGGCGTGCTGCCGGCAGATATCCACCACGCCCTGGGTTATGGAAAGTTCATGCACCGAAGTTCTCCGGCTGGACGAAGGGAAGTGCCGAGGTCGGAATCTCCATCAGACCCCGTTGATACAGCATACTATGGTACCGTCTCCCCCGTCAACATCAACGACGGTTTCCCCGGCCCGGGATTCGCCCTGGAGCGGCACTGTTTCCCCGGGGGACCTGCCTGCGTCAGACGTGCGCATCGATTCACCAGTCGAGGGGTGCCTCCCGGTCACGCTTCGGGGTAGCCGGCAGGCGACGCTCCCCCCGGGGAGACGGTGCGGCTTTCCCGGCACTGTTTGCAGTTCCTGAAGTTGATGCAGGGCCTCTTGATGGAGATGAATATGATATAGAGGAGGATGCCGCTCTGCACCAGGCCGAGAAGGACGTCGGCGCGCCAGATGTCGAGAAAGTCCGGATTGTGCATCGCCGTGATGCGCTCGCTGTCGACAATCCTCGACAGGAGGGCCATCCAGTGGAGCATGAAGGACGACCCGATGGCCAGGGTGGCAACGGAGCCGACACACTTACCGAGAATCCAGCCGCAGGAAAAGAAGCACATCCCCTCCGCAACGCAGATCGCCACACCACTGCCGATGGAGAGGCACGCGCTCGGCACGAGAAGATAATTGTCGACGCAGAGGACGGCATAGGTAAAGGCGAAGAGCTCATCCCCTTTCTGGGTCCGGGTGGCCAGGAAGAAAAGGAGGAGAATGCAGCTGCCACTGCCGATCCAGAGGGACGCCGACACGACGTGGAGATACTTGAGGAAAATCCTGAAGCGGTGGTAGACGGGGAGTGGCCGCATTAGCCGGGCCATGCCGGGCAGTGCAGGCCGCCACCTCCCGGCATGGCCGTTCTCGTTCTGACGGCCACGCCGCAGGAGAGCAACTCGGCGGCCACCATGTCGGCCACGGTTTCCATGCTCTCGGCCACTTCCTCGGACATCTCCAGACCGGTATCGAACGCTTTGGGCTCGATCCCCAGCAGGACGAGCTCCCGGGGCATCTTTCCCGAAAAAGAGGCGGCAGCCAGGAGGTCGGAGAGCCCGAGTTGATGGGGCGAGATCCTCTTCCGGAACAGTGCCGGAACCTCGTCCGCCTCGAGCCTCACGACTGTCCCCGGCCGGCCCTCCCCCTTCACGACATCCAGGATGATGAGGCGGTCGCGCCCATCGATATGGTGCAGGAGTTCCATGCCGCTGGTGCCGCCGTCGAGGCATTCGATCCCTTCGGGGGTCTCGTATTTCCTCTGGAACATCTCCAGGGCCCGCACCCCTGCCCCTTCATCCTGCAGGAGAAGATTGCCGACACCGAGGACGAGAATGTTCACGCTCCGGGTTTCCATGGGTCAGAGCGCCCTGACCGTGACGGCGTCCCCCTTCTCCCTGTCCGCCACGTGGATGGCGCAGGCGAGACACGGATCGAAGGAGTGGACCGTTCGCAGCACTTCGAGGGGCTTCTCCGGATCGGCTATGGGGTTCCCGACGAGGGACGCCTCGTAGGGTCCCGGCTGGTCCTGGGCGTTGCGCGGACCGGAGTTCCAGGTGGAGGGAACGACGGCCTGGTAGTTCTTGATCTTGCCGCCATCGATAACGCTCCAGTGGGAGAGGACCCCCCGCGGGGCCTCGTGGAAACCGACTCCCCGGATCTCTCCCTTGGGAAACTCGGGGGTGACGAAGGTCCTGGTGTCCCCCTTGCCGATGGAATCGACGAGGGCCTGCCACTGTCTCTGCATGCTCTCGTACATGACCGCGGCCCGCACGGCGCGCGCGGCGTGGCGGCCGATGGTGGAGTGGAGGGCATCGATGCCGACCTTGGTCCCGGCATGGCTGCTCACCATTGCCAGGGCCTTGTCGGTGTATTTCTTCGTCGGGGCATGACCGGCCACGTACATGCAGAGGACATTGGCCAGCGGTCCCACCTGGGCGGCCTTGCCGTAGAAGGTCGGCGCCTTGACCCAGGAGTACTTGCCGTCGTCCTGGAAATCGGTGTAGTGGGGTTCGGTGCTCTCCTCCCAGGGATGGCGCGTCCAATCCCCCTGGTACCACGAATGCTTGATGCTCTCCTCCACCCCCTTCTTGAAATAGTCGTCCTGAAAGCTCGTAATGGGATGGAACTTCGTGATGTCTCCGTCGGGGATATACCCTCCCGGATGCTCGAACTTGGTCCCACGGGTATCCATGGGGAATTCGGGGACTGAGAGGTAGCTGGTCACGCCGGCGCCGTAGGCGGTCCAGTCGGGGTAGGAGGCGCCGATGACGCAGACGTCCGTGAAATAGACGTTGTTGACGAAATCCCCCAGCTCTTCAATGAGGGTCTTGACGTACATGAGCCTCTCCATGGTGAGGGTTGACGGGCTGTCCGGGTTGATGGGGTTCGTCACCCCTCCCACCGCCAAGTTCTGGATATGGGGGGTCTTCCCCCCCAGGATGGAGACGATCATGGTCGCCTTGCGCTGGACTTCCAGGGCCTGGAGGTAGTGGGCGCACGCCATGAGGTTCGCTTCGGGGGAGAGCTTCATCGCCGGATGCCCCCAGTAGCCGTTGGCGAAGATCCCCAGCTGGCCGCTGCCGACGAAGGTCTTCAGCTTGTCCTGCACCTCCTTGAATTCCTGGGTGCTGTTCAGGTGCCAACTGGAAACGCTCTGGGCGAGGAGCGCGGCTTTTTTCGGGTCCGCCTTCAGGGCGGAGACCACGTCCACCCAGTCCAGGGCCGACAGGTGGTAGAAATGGACGATATGGTCGTGGAGAGAGTGGGCGGCGATGATGAGGTTCCGAATGTACTGGGCGTTGACCGGAATTTCCATGTTCAGTGCGTTCTCCACCGACCTGACCGAAGCCAGGGCGTGGACGGTGGTACAGACGCCGCAGATCCTCTGGGTGTAGAGCCACGCCTCCCGGGGGTCTTTCCCCTTCAGGATCAGTTCGATGCCGCGCCACATCTGCCCCGAGGACCATGCCTTGCTGATGCGGCCGTCGTCGACTTCGCAGTCTATCCTCAGGTGCCCTTCGATTCTCGTGACCGGGTCGACGGTTATTCTCTTTGACATGGATTCCTCCGTAAATATGTGATGTCTGTTTGCGGACAGTGGGCCCGGTTAGTGATGAGTCTCGGGAAACAGGTTGAGGTACTTTGCGCAGAGCTTGAAGCCGAGGATGGCGAAGGCGATCATCCCGGACGTGAGCAGCAGTTCCATGAACGAGGGGAAATAGTCGCCACCCACCCGGTTGGGAAAGTCGGAAACGGCGAACATCCCCACATTCAGCCGGTTGAGGAGCACCCCGACGATGACGAGAATGTTGGCGGCGAAGAGGACATGCAGGTTCCGCCGGTTTGCTTTTCTCAGCAGGAGCAGGACAGGGATGAAGGCGCCGACGGCCATTTCCAGGAGCCACATGAAGCCGAGGAAGCCGTACATGAAGAGCCCGCCGACGCCGGGGCCCGTCACCAGGTGCGTGAGCTTCATGGCGATGTAGACGCAGCCGATGACGACGATCCCCCGGGCCAGCCCTTCGAGGACATCCCGCGGGGGGGCATGGTTGAAGACCTTGCCGGTCAGTATCGTCTCGAAGCTCACCATGGAGAGCCCCATCATGATGGCCGACACCAGGAACATGTAGGGGATGTACTTGCCGTACCAGAGGGGGGAAAGCTTGCTGGGGGCGATGAGGTAGACGGCGCCGAGGGACGACTGGTGCAGGAGCGACAGGAGAACGCCGAAGAGGACGATCCCCACCATGCACCGGTTCACCCCGTTGAGGGTCCGGCTCAGCCCCAGCTTCTCGAAGACCATGGGGCTCGATTCGGTGGCGAGGGTCGAGGTGTAGAGCACCACGTGGACGGCGACGATGAACATGATGGAGTTCACCTGCCACATCACCATCGGGTGCCAGATGACGAAGGAGCGGCCGATGTCGAGACAGATGGAAATGGCGGCCAGGAGGTAGCCGAAAAAGGCGTTGAGGATGGAGGCCCGGACGATGCACTTGTACTTCTTCCAGTTGAGGATATAGACCATGGCGGCGATGATGAAGCCGCCGGCGGCCATTGCCACTCCCCCCAGGACGTCGAAGGATATCCAGAGCCCCCAGGGCCAGTAGTCGTTGAGATTGGTTGACGCCCCGAGGCCGAAGATGATGCGGTATCCTGCGGAAAAGGCCGCTCCGAGAATCAGGAGGACGAGGAGCCTGG
>Ga0335082_10000225_pt1 | contig 57843 bp, 66 predicted proteins | sample Lox_Sample_41_FD_206718 | JGI IMG/M metagenome (GOLD analysis project Ga0335082, IMG submission 206718) | Soil microbial communities from Loxahatchee National Wildlife Refuge, Florida, United States - Lox_Sample_4.1 | ecosystem: Environmental > Terrestrial > Soil > Wetlands | place: USA... | reverse complement strand
CCCTCGTACGTGTCCGATGGCAAGGGGATGTAGCCTGCTGGCACCTTGTCCTTGAAACCCGGTGGCAGGATGAGGTACTTACCGCCTTTGCCTTGGTCGACTCCCGCCGGCCCGACGTCCTCCAGGGCCGACTGCCAGACATCCATGACGGTGCCGGTGATCGAACCCTCATCGGCAGGTGGAATCTCAAGCACCACCGGACCGACGTCCTTGGTGTTGATGAAGGGTGTGAGGTAGATCGCATCGGGGTTCGGGGTCAGGGCCTGGATCTTCCAGTCCGGAAGGCGCGACCAGTAGATGACCTGGTTGAAGCCGCCCTTGGCACCGCGGACCGCCGCCTGATACATGAGGTCGTAGTTAACGGCCGGCATGCCCCAGATGACGGCTTCGATGGCGCGCCGCTCGACGGTGCGGCGGGCGAGATCTTCGGAAGAGAATTCCCGCGCCTGTGCCGCGGCGGCCGCCATCAGCAAAGGGACTGCAAGCGTGATGGTGTTGACCGTTCGCATGTCGTCGTCCTATTTCACCCGCTGCAACGGCGGCTGGGCGCTCGGTATCGCTTTTTCGCTCCCCGGTCGCAATACTTCAAAGGATGCGGAAATTTTCTCACTGTTCCAAGGCCTAGTCAAGACCTTGCACGATTAGCGGTTGTAGAGGAACATTGGGACTCAGAGGCGAAATATTTCAGGACGGATGTGGGGCAGGTTTCGTAGGGCCGGTTCGCGAAGCGCCCCTACTCAATACTCGAATACGACGTTATAGAGTGCCGGGACCATTTCGACGCCCAACTGCGCCAACTTCGCCTTCATCGGCGTTACGCTTTTTTCGTAGGCTTTCCAGTAGACCTCTTCATTATCCCAAATCGCGACGTTAATAAAGTTGAATTGGCTGTCCGGCTTGGTGCTCCGGTAAAACTTCCCGCTCAGGAAACCGGGTTGCTTCGTGATATTGGCCTTCACGTCCTGCCACCACTTCACGAACTCATCTTCCTTCCTTTTCGGGACCGAAAACACGTTAATTAGGGTTACGGCCATGACGCATCCCTCCCCTCTTTCATGTTCAAATACCTCAGGACTCCGAATGTCGTCTCGCAAGAGACCGTATGAAAAGAATCTCCGTAAAATTCTTAAGAACGCTTGAGCGGGGATTGCGTTCGCGGTGCGGAATCAATCCGAATAAAAATCCTTCGGCCTTGCGCGTTGCCTAAACGTAGCCTGCACCCCGTATCTTCGTCACGGCGCCTTGAAGCGGCGGGCAAAAGAAATCGGATAGGCCGCCGAACGAATCCCGATCATCGGATCGGCCGGCTCGACGCCCGCCGTCACGTTTCCCGGGAGGAAGAGCCATTTATCCGCGGTGTGACTCTCCGTCGTCGATTTCGTGATCGCGATCGTGCCCAATTCGACGATCTTTCGCGTGTCCGGCCACGCCGTCGAGGGGTCGTCGATCTTGTCCTCCGGCTTGGCCACTTGCAGGAACAGTTTGAAATTGACGGGGCCGCGATGAAGCCGTTTGCCGATCTCATCGACCAGGTAGTCCGGGCCCATCTTCGCAAGCTGCTCCTTGGAGAGCGCATGCTTGCCGGCGAACGGCAGGATCTGATAGCGACCGAAGGTGACGACCCCTTTCGCGTTCGTGAATTTGAAGGCATTGATCCCGTAATACGCCACGGTTCCGTAACTCACCGGCGGCGGCTTGGGGGCCGTCACGAAGGCCTGTGCGGCGGGATGCGAGCCCAGGAAGGTCTCCATCGCCGTGGGATGGGGCGCGTCGGGACCGCTCGCCGCGATGGCAAGCAGAAAATCCCTGAACTCTTCCGCCGTGGCGACGGGGAATCCGTTGACGGAAAGGGACACGATATCCGTCTTGGACCCGTCCGGAAGTGTAAATTTCATGGCCATGCCGCGCGGCATCTCGTTCGTATCGGGAACGTCCGGGAGTCCCGAACCATCCGAGAAGCGGACCGTCACGGGAACCGGGCTCTTTTGCTTTTGAAAGTGAGCAGCCTGGCTCACGGACGCCGCCGACGCGCTCGGCGTGAACGTGCCCTCCACGATGACGCCCTTTGCGTGATTGGCCCGCGCTCCGGGATGAGCGCCGTACACGGCGTTGAAGGCATCGACGATCTGCTCGGGCAGCGATTTCTGACTCGGAGGCGCTTCCTGAGCAGGGGAAATGGTCGGGTTAACGAGGAATAAGACGAACAGTAGGGTTGCGAGTGATTTCCACATGGGTTGGTCCTCCCGCGTTGATTTACCTGTCCCGGTTTGTAAATTTTCACACGCGATGAAATTCTCTCACCCTTCCGGGGCTTGGTCAAGACATTCCACGGTCAGTTGCGTAGGGGCGGGTTTGAAACCCGCCCCTACTATGCGGAGAACAAATTCGCAAAGGCCTTGCCCTATGGCATCCGCCGATCTTTCTTTTTTGACGATGTATGGACCTGGCCCTAAGCCTCGTGTTTGCCGGACGGGGACTCCGTATGAACTCAAAGGCGAGCCGTCACCCGCAAGAACGTGGCCGGGATTGAAGTGCCGCCGTTGGTACTCTGGTTTTGCGCTTTCACCAGGTCCAAAAGCTGGCCGTGGAGTTCCTCCACTTTTCCGCTCTTCTCGGCGGCCTCGAACGCGTTCATGGTCGGCCCATAGTATCGTCGAAACGATTCGACGAGATCGGCCGGACTTTTATCGGGCGATATAAAATGGTAGGTGTCCTTGACCATGGATATTTTTTCCTTGGGCACTCCGGCCCGACCAAAACGCTCGGTGATGTGCGTATCCACTCCCCAGGTCATCGGACTGACGCAGCCTTCCGGAGGCGGAGGCGTGAACGACGAACTGATTTTCAGAAGCTGCGAAACGAAGGAAGTCGGATCGTCGGGGATCCAGTTGCCCATCACAACGCGGCCGCCGGGTTTTGTGACCCGGACCATCTCCTTGGCGACGTCGAAAGGCCTGGGGGCGAACATGGCGCCGAATACGGAAAGCGTCAAATCGAAGGAATGGTCGCGAACCCCTTGCAAGTTGGTGGCATCTCCCTCTTGAAATGTCAGCCGGCGGAGACCCGCCTCCGCCGCCCTTTTTTTCCCGGCCTCAACGAGGTTCCGGGCAATATCGATTCCGACGACTTCCGCCCCCAAACGGGCCAGCGGAACCGCCGTCGTGCCGTCGCCGCAGCCGAGGTCCAATGCCCGCAGCGGCGTCGTAATCCCGAGCGATTTAACGACGGCCTCTCCGGATTCTCTCATCAAGGCGGCAATCCGGGTAAAGTCGCCTTTCTCCCACAACGCTTTGTTTGGATTCATGATGGGTCCCTCCTTAATTGTGAATCGTTAATAATAGCGAATGCCTCCGCTTGTGCTCTCAGGCCGGCGCGACGTTCTGGTTCACACGAAAAAGATTGTCCGGGTCGTATCCCCGATCTTACCGGCATGCAATTTGGTCGTGGTGTCCTCCTTTTTCCGTGTTGTGGTTAACGGCGCCCGTCATCCGTATCAGACGGGAGTCATCGCTTCCCGGGCGGCCCAGCCGCCGAACCCCTTCACAACGGCCGGTCATCAATACAAACAGACAAGTCTGTCTTGTCCGGAAACAAAAAAATCAGCGAAGCAGGCGCTTGACCGCCCTGACCGCATCCCGAAACGGCTCCGGATTGTGGTAGATCTGGGCCATGGCCAAGGCCCCCGAAAGAATCAGCACGAAGTCGTCGGCCGCCTGTTCCGTATCGCGGTTCCTCCAAGACGCGCCCCCGGCCTTCTTAAGCTCCTTCATCAACCGTCCGACCAGTCGGCGCACCGCGAGATAGTGCTCTTTGCTTTCCCGGCGCACCGGGTTGGCGGGATCGGTGATTTCGGAGGATATATTCAGGTACGCGCAGCCCCGGTAGTCTCGCTCCCGCGACCAGGGGATGAGGGACTCGATGAGTCCGATGAGCTTCTCGTACGGTCCCGGAAACCTCTCGAGGTATTTCTCCATGAGGAGGCTCTCCTCCCGGTTCATGGACTCCACATAGGCGAAGGCCAGGGATTCCTTGGAGGGAAAGTGCGCGTAAAACGTAGCCTTGGCGACGCCGGACTTTCGGATGATCTTGTTGATCCCGGTCGCGCGATACCCGCTGCGATAGAAAAGCTCCCGGGCGGTGTCGAGGATCCGCCGGCGCGCTTCGCTCTCTGTGTGGGGATTGGCCATGTCGTTAATGTATACTAGACAGACTTGTCTGTCAAGTCCTAATTTTTCTCCCCGCATGGAAGGCTCGGACCCCGCGCACGCGAACGGCGAGCCGGGGCGGAAAGGGTGTAGCGGCAGGAACCAAAGTCCAGCCGTTTGAGGAGCAACATCCGGGCGCGTAACCATCTGTCCATGAAATCGGGGCTACCTCACTCTGACCCCATTTCCGGCCTCTTCGATTGACAAGAAGGCAAGCGATGGCCTATTCTGAGGAGGCTTTTGGGGTCGCCATCCATCGATACGGGTTCCTGTATGTCCGACGCTGATAAAATTGTCCGGCATTTCCGACAGATTCTTCTCTGGCCCCTCCAGCTCATGCCCATCCGTGAGGATGCACCGATCCAGAAGCACTGGGAATTGTTGCAGAAGGCGGGTCCCGGCAATCCCTGGCGGGAACTGGAGGATGAGTTCACGGGAGACCCCGGCCAGTTTCAGGAGCGGCATTACAGCGAATTCGTGACTTTTCTGCCCTATGTCCAGCGCTTCCTCTACGGGGAGGGAAAATGGAGCGGATCGGACGTCCATGAGGGATCCTCGATCCGCGTCTTTCGCCGCGGCGACATCGCCAAGATGCGGGTGACGTTTCCCGGCTCCCCGGCCTCACCCGTGACCTTGACCGTGGCCCACGTGGACCTCTATTTTTTTTACGACATCGATGTGGCCATCCTGGTCGTGGAGGTCTATGCCGACGACCTGCCGTTGGGGCAGGCGCAGAACGCGCTGTTCCGTTTGGGCCGTTGTTATCCCACCTACTGGGAGCCGGACGGACATGGCGGCCACTGTCCCAAGCAGGTGGAATGGCTCTCTTCCGAGGGCAGGGTGCTCGCGGTGTCCGACTATGAGAACCGGGAGAAATATCTCTCGTTCGTCTGCCGGTACCGGTCGCCGGGCATCGCCTCCCACTGGGAATTTCTGCTCGAACCGCTGGTGTTCCACCATTCGGGGAAGAAGGGCGCCATCCGGTACCGTCAGATCGAATACCATCTCATGCCGGTGATGGCCTATCTCAGCATGGACGATCCGGGGGCGTTGACCCGGGCGGAATTCGTGCGGGTGGGGTTGGCGACCGCGCCGGGCGCGCCCGAGGCCTTACCCTACTCGGAGCGTATTCTGCGCGACTTTGAAGACCGTTGTTGCTACGACCGATACTGGAACGGGCCGGGGAAGGGCCCCTCGGGAACCCGCTTCATGTGCACCGGGCGCGTGTTCACGATGGTTGCGGACCGCGGGGAACGCGTCTTCGTGGACCGCAAGACCGATCTTGAACAATTCCGGCACGAGTACTTTCTGTTGTTCCTGATTCCGCATTTTCACAAGGCCGCCCTGCTGATGCTCGCCGACCGCCTCGTGGAGGCCATCAATGCGTTGGATGTGACCCGCAGGGACTCCGTGCGGCAGTTCCGGCGCGTCATTCGCCAGACGCTGGGGGTTTTTCTGCGTTTCGCCCATCGCTATTGGTCCCATGAGGTTTCGGATCACCGTCAGGTGAAGGAGCTGTTTCGAATGCTAAGCGAGCATCTGGGCACGGAACGGTTGTTTGAAGAACTCCGATCCGAGATCGAGGACATGAGCCAGTATCTCGACAGCGAAGCGCTGCGCCGGCAGAACGAGACGATGGTGCGCCTGACCGTGGTGGCCACGGTCGGCTTGATCGGCGTCATAACGACCGGAGTTTTTGGGATGAACCTGTTTGCGTTTGCGGAGGATCCGGCGATATGGCGACTGGGCTACTTTCTGCTCGTTCTGATTCCGACCATCGGTGTAACTCTCTACGCCGTGAAGAAGTCCCGGCGGCTGTCGGACTTTCTTGAAACCCTTGCCGACGAGAATCGGTCGTCAAGGGAGAAACTTGCGGCCTTTGTCGCCGTGTGGAAGACAACGCATAAACCGTAGAGGTTCGAGGGAAAGCATTAAGGCGGAAGAGGGAGTCGGGTTACCGCTTTTGACGGATGCGCGCTTCGACCGAATCGGGCCGCAAAGGCTTGTCGCAGGGCTCGAAGGCAGGTCCGAGTTCGAGCACGGTGTCCTCGTCGTCCTATCCGCCGGCAATGGCTCCGACAATCAAAAACGGTTCCTCACCCGACGCCACCGCATCGGGCAAGGGGGCGTCCGACGACTCGAAGGAAAGATCCTCCCCGCAAGCGAAAAATCGCAGGAAGGGCCGGCGCTGCTTGGTTGTATGATCGCGAATCGTTCCTGAAAGCATCGGGTACCGTGCTTCAAGCGCGTCGAGGATCGCGCGCGGCGTGACGGGACCTTCAATCTCCAGGCCCACCTCGCCGCCGACCCGAGCCAAGGTCCGCAAATGATACGGAATCACCACTCGTATCACGGGAGAACCTGGGCCTCCACCGATAGCACGGCCGGGAGATCCCGGACGATGGGCGACCATGTGTCGCCGGCGTCGGCCGAGGCGTATACCTGCCCGCCGGTGGTGCCGAAATAGACGCCGCACTTGTCGAGCGAGTCCACCGCCATCGCATCGCGAAGGATGTCGACGTAACAGTCCTTCTGCGGGAGACCCTTGGTCAGCGCCTCCCACTCGTTCCCGCCCGCGCGGCTGCGGTAGACCCGGAGTTTTCCGTCGGGCGGGTAGTGTTCCGAGTCGCTCTTGATCGGGACGACGTAAATCGTCTCAGGCTCGTGGGCGTGGACGTCGATCACGAACCCGAAATCGCTCGGCAGGTTTCCGCTGATCTCCCGCCACGATTCGCCGCCGTCGTCGCTGCGCATGACGTCCCAGTGTTTCTGCATGAAAAGCACCTCCGGGCGCGACCGGTGCATCGCGACGTGGTGGACGCAGTGGCCCACCTCGGCGTTGGGGTCGGGAATGAATTGGGAAACCAGTCCGCGATTGACGGGCCGCCAACTCTGGCCGGCGTCGTCGGTCCGGAACACCCCGGCCGCCGAGATGGCGATGTACATTCGATCGCGATTTGTCTCGTCGAGAAGGATCGTGTGCAGTCCCATGCCGCCGGCGCCGGGCATCCATTGGGGGCCCGTGCCGTGGCCGCGCAAGCCCGCGAGCTCCTGCCAGGTCCGGCCGCCGTCGGTGGTGCGGAAGAGCGCCGCGTCCTCGACGCCGGCGTAGACGGTGTCCGGGTCGGTCAGCGACGGCTCGAGATGCCAGACGCGCTTGAACTCCCAGGGGTGGGGCGTGCCGTCGTACCACTGGTGCGTGGTGAGGGGTTTGCCGGTCCCGGGGGAAACATCGTAGAGGAACTTGTTGCTTTCGCCCATCGGCATCCCGTCCGGGGACTTCGTCGGCTCGCCCGGTTTTGTGCCGGGTTGGAACCAGGTCCGGCCGCCGTCGTCCGAACGTTGAATGATCTGTCCGAACCAACTGCTGGTCTGCGACACGTATAAGCGGTCCGGGTCGGCGGGCGAACCCTTGGCATGATAGATCTCCCAGCCCCCGAAATGAGGACCGTTGACCTCCCACTTCTCGCGCTTGCCGTCCGATGTCAGGATGAAGGCGCCCTTGCGCGTGCCGACCAGAACCCGCACTTTGCTCATGATGAATTCTCCTTTCTAATCGGGGCGGCCCATCCCCTTATCTTGCCATGTTTGATCAAAGGCCTGCTTCAACTTCTTCATCTCGAGTTTGGTCATCTGAAGCAACTCTTTCATGACCCGTTCCGATTTCTTCGGGTCCTTGGCCTGCATCAGCTCGCCCAACCCGGCGGGGACGATCTGCCAGGATAGGCCGTACTTGTCTTTGAGCCATCCGCATGGCCCGGGCTTTCCGCCCTCGGAGAGCTTCTCCCAATACCGATCGATCTCTCGCTGTGTTTTGCAGTTCACGATGAATGATACCGCCTCCGTAAATTTAAAAATCGGGCCGCCGTTTAACGCGAGAACGTTTTGCCCCTCGAGCCGAAAGGATACGGTCATGACCGTTCCCTTCGGTTGTCCGGAGACCTTCGCACCCGATTCTCCATAGCGGGTTATTTTCAGGATCTTTGAATTCTTAAAAATTGAGATATAGAACTTTACGGCTTCTTCGGCCCGGTTGTCAAACCACAGACACGGGGTGATTTTCTGCATGGGGGCCTCCGGCCTCTGTCCTTCTCATGGATGCTTCTGTTTCTCGATCTGCGCCCGGACGGCCGGGCTGTCCGCGGCTTTCTTGACGTCGGGAGGAAAATCCGACATCTCGAACACCTGGCGGATCTCGATCACGTCGCCGTCCGCCGCGGGGACCCGGCGGGCCCAATTAACCGCCTCTTCTTTCGATTTCGCCTGGATCATCCAATAGCCGCCGATCACTTCCTTCGCCTCGATATAAGGCCCGTCCGTCACGGTGGGTTTTCCCCCCCTGAAGGCGACGCGGGCGCCCTTCGAGCTCGGGTGAAGCCCGTCGAGCGCGATGAGCGCCCCGGTCTTTGTCAGCTCCTCATTATACTTCATCATCTTTTCGACCGCATCCGCGGGCGGGGTGAACCCTTCCCCCGCCCTTTCGGCCGCCGGGGTGTCGGGTTGGTAGACCTTCGGAATCATGAACATAACGAATCGCATTGTAACACCTCCTGTTGGTTGATCATCGTTGTGACGGGGTTCAAGGCGCCACGTAGACCATCCATCCCACACCGAAGCGGTCGGCGACCATGCCGAAGCGCGGCGAGAAGAAGGTCTTCGATAACGGCATCCGCACCTGCCCCCCATCGGCGAGCGCCGAAAAGCACCGGTCGGCTTCCCCCTCATTCGGCACCGTAAGGGACAGCGAGAAACCCTCGAAATTTGGTTTCCCCAGACAATGACCGTCGGAAGCCAGCACCGTGGTCTCGCCGATGCGAAGGCTCGCGTGCAGCACTTTGTTATCGGAACCGGGCGGCACCATGCCCGGCTGAGGGGGCTCCGGGCTGTCTTGGTAGCGCATCAGCATCGTCACCTCGGCGCCGAGCGCTTTCCTGTAGAACTCGACCGCCTCCTCGCAGCGGCCGTCGAAGAATAAATAGGGTTGGACTTGCATGGTCATGTCTCCTTTCTGTCGGTGCAGCGTTCATCGGAGAGCTGGCGAATCTCGGTCTCCCCCTCCCAGCCCGGCCAGTGCTCCGCGAGCAAATGCATGAAGCGCGTCATCAGGTAGATGGCGTCCCGTTTCGACTTGAACTCGTACACCCCGTAGCCCCCGACCACCTCTTTGCTCTCGATAAACGGCCCGTCGGTCACGGTCAGCTTCCCGGAGGCCAGCCGGAGGCGCGCGCCCGCCTCGCTCGGCAAGAGCCGGCTTCCATCGATCAAGACGCCTTCTTTGATGCTTTCTTCGCGGAACTTCGCCATGGCTTCCGTAAAACCTTCGGCGGGCGCGCGCCCATTTTCGGCAGACTTGACAATCGCCATGAATCTCATTTTCCTATCTCCTTTTGCTTCGATTAGTCAACGAATTTCATCCCTCCTTCTTCGACCGCCGCTTCTCGCTGTCGCGGATCATCTCGGTCAAATCCGCGGCCGGGCGAATTTCAAAGGGACCTCCCCGCACACCCGGGTGCTTCGACATCAATTGGATGGCGTGGTTCAGGTCCTTGGCTTCGAGAATCAAAATCCCGCCCAACTGCTCCTTCGTTTCCGCGTAGGGGCCGTCGGTGACGGTCACTTTTCCGTTCTGGAACCTTAAGGTCGTGGCGTTTTGAGGGGGCTGAAGCGCTTCGCCGCCCGCAAAGTGACCGTTCTTCCGAAGCACGTCGTCGTACTCGAAACAGCCGTCGACGAAAGCATTCACCTCGCTTTCGGACATCCCCTCCCACTTCTTCGGATCCATGTATCCAAGGCAGATGTATTTCATGGGTGCCTCCTATTTTTTGGGGCTCGCGTCGCCCCCTCCACCGGCATGGCCGGATGGAGCAGCTCGACTGAGCTCGCCGAAGTCCTCCCCCTCTCGCTCGCTCCCGCTCGCCAGGGGGGACATCCACGAGCCTCGTGAATGGTTATCGTATACACCCTATTGTCGTTCGGCAATGCCCGAAATCGACAACCGACCGATTATTTTTTTAGCTCATCCAGCCGTCTATTGAGAAACCGCCGCTCCGGCTCCTGCCGAGTCAATCCGAGCGCCCGTTCGTAGGAGACCCGGGCCTCCGCCGTCCTTCCCAGTCGCCGGCAGAGATCCGCACGCGCGGAGTGCGCGAGGTGGTATTGGGCCAGGTCACCGCGCGCGAGGATGGCATCGATGAGGGAAAGACCCGCCGAAGGACCGTCTCTCATCGCGACCGCCACGGCCCGGTTCAATTCGACCACGGGCGAGGGTTCGATTTGCGCCAGCAGGTCGTAAAGAGCGACAATCCGGGCCCAATCGGTAGCCGCGGGAGCGGCCGCCTCGGCATGCACCGCCGCGATCGCGGCCTGGAGCGTATAGGGGCCCAAGCGGCGCGAGGACAAGGCGCGTTCCACCGTCGCCACTCCCTCCTTGATCTGGTCGTGATTCCACTTCGATCGATCCTGGTCCTCTAACAGAATGAGGTCGCCCGTCGGCGAGGTTCGTGCGACGCGCCTCGATTCCTGAAGAAGCATCAGCGCCAGCAGCCCGACCGCCTCGGGCTCGGGCAGGAGATCGACCAGCAGGCGCCCCAAACGGATCGCTTCGCCCGACAGATCGGCCCGCGTCAAGGCCCCTCCCGACGACGCGGCGTAGCCCTCGTTGAAGACGAGATAGATCACCCGCAGCACCGCGTCGAGCCGGCCCGGCAGCTCTGGGCGCGCGGGCACCTCATAGGGGATGCGCGCCTCGCGGATCTTCGCCTTGGCCCGTACGATGCGCTGCGCCAGGGTGGATGCAGAGGTGAGGAAGGCGTGGGCGATCTCCTCGGTCGTGAGGCCGCAGACCTCGCGCAGGGTGAGGGCGATCTGCGCGTCCGGAGACAGGGCCGGGTGACAGCAGGTGAAGACCAGCCGCAGCCGATCGTCCTCGACGTCCTCGTCTTCTCCCTCCGCGGTATTCTCGCCGGCCGCGGCGGGCTCGGGAACATCGTCGAGCGGCTCAAACCGTGCGCGCCGGCGCATGGCGTCGATGGCCTTGAAGCGTCCGGCCGACACCAGCCATGCACGGGGATTGGCGGGTACACCGTCGCGCGGCCACTGTTCCAGCGCGGCCCGGAAGGCATCCTGCAGCGCCTCCTCGGCAAGATCGAAATCTCCGAGAAGCCGGATCAGGGTCGCGAAGACGCGGCGCGACTCGGCCTGGTAGACGGCGTCCACCTTATCCCGGATGCGCTCCGTGAGGTCTCCGTTCATCAGCGGCGCTCCCGCGTCTCCTGGCGATCGAATATAAGATTATTCATGGGGTCCTTACGAATCGGGGTGAAACGCCGCTCGACATCCCGTAGTCGAACGGCCGAGCCGCAAATTGACAACGGGATTTTCGCCGGGCCGTAGGCTTGCAGGAACCTGTCCTCTAATATGGGGCCTTATCGGGGGGTCAGTCAAGTCAAGAAAAAAACGGGGTCTGAAATGGGCGAAAGGCGGGGATGGTCCATTCTCGTAGGGGCGGGTTTGAAACCCGCCCCTACCGAAAGCCAACCCATCAATCGCCGTCGTCGTCCGCGGCATCCTCGACGGCCGTCGTCGGAACACCGGCCTTCGCCTTGGCCGGCGCTTCCTTGACCCCCTGATCGCGGATCTGCATCCGGCCGTTGATGGGGAGCGCGTCGAGCAGCACCGTCTCGCTCCCGTCGTAATTTCCGAAGGCGGCGCCGATCCGGATCCAGTAGCTCTTTCCGCCCCGATCCACCACCGTAAAGACATGCCGCGCCGGGCGGGATTTTTTCTTTCCGTTCTCGTTGTCCATGGCATCCTCCATTGTTTAAGGTCTTATCCTCCGCCCGTGGAGATTGCAGGATGCATACCATGAAAATGGGCGCGTAAATACTCACTTAAAATCGAAAATCATGAATAGGGATTCAGGTCGGCAGGACGGGATGCATGACGGTTCAGATCGGCGGGAACAACTCTCTGAACTTAGCTATTCTATGTCAAACCGCATAATGGGCATACGCTCTTATGACCTTCCGGTCGGGGCCGAAATGAAACACTTCGGCGGCCGGGCCCCGCGGCCCTTTGTAGTAAAGGGTGAGGCTGTCGACCCCGACCAGTATCGCGAGCAACTCAAACCGAAGTTCCGGGATGAGCTGCAGCGCCTTTGCCCAATAGGAGCCGACCCTGTTCTTGCCCTTGAGGGTACCCGAGGGCTCGCCCGCGATCTGAATAATCACGGGGGAGGACATCTCAAACTGATCCGAATAATGGGAAAGAATGCGATTGAGGTCATGACTGTTCCACGAGGCGATCCAATCGTTCGCAAAATGCTCGGCAAATTTCTTGTCGATCATGGGTCCTCTCTTCCCGCCCCGTTACGACCCCCAGGGCAACTCCCTATCTTATTCTTCGACAAATTTCAGGATCTTAGCCTGATCTTCGGGCTTCAGATCGATGAAGCCCAGGCCGATTCCGACGCCGTCGTGAACATAAAGCACCCGGGTCAGGATCTGGATGGGTTGCGGATCCTTGTCGTGAAGTTTGAACCGAAGATTGAGGTGGGTGCCCGCCGGAAAATGTTCATGCGTGTCCAGATCCATCCCGCCGACACTGAGGTCCTGGCACCGGCGGATCCCAACCCCCACGACCTCCACTTCTTTTATGAAATGGATTCTTTTGTTCTTCCGGCGCTCTTCCTGATCTGCTTCAGCCATTGGCACTCTCCGGGGTTGGGTCCAATGCCACAGTCTATTTATTACCATAATACCCTAGTTCCGCCCTCAACTTTCAACCGCAACCATCCCTAATATTCGTATTCCTGTTTTTCCCATTGCGGATTCCAGGCGACCTCCCACAAATGCCGATCGGGGTCTTCGAAATAACCGGCGTAGCCGCCGTAGAAGGTGTCGTGCGCCGGCTTGACGATCACCGCGCCCGCCCTTCGGGCCTGTTCCATCACCGCATCCACTTCTTTTTTTGAGGAGACGTTGTGCCCGAGCGTGAATTCGGTCGGGCTTGGGAGGCCGGCCGGGATGCCGGCGTCATGCGAAAGGCTTTTTCGCGGCCAGAGGGCCAGCTTCACCCCCGACTGCAACTCGAAGAAGACCACCGCGCCATGTTCAAATTCCGTCCCGACGATCCCCTCCGTCGGAAGCCCCATCCCGTCCCGGTAAAAACGCAGCGACCTTTCCAAATCGTCAACGCCGATTGTTATAACAGTAATCCGCGGTTTCATGCTTGGGCTCTCTGGGTGGGTACAACCATGATTGGATTGATCGATCAATCGGGGTTCGCAAAAAATTAAAGAACCCTGCTTTCAGAGTCGGAGATTGCGCCCGCCGTGCGGATTTAATAAGCGATGAGATCCTCTCACCTTTCCCAAACCTTGTCAAGATTTTCGAGGATCGATTGAGGAGATGGGCTGACATCGCGTTGCAGATCATCCGGCCCCTCCCGCAGTTGACTTCGGTGGGGCGGATGGACGACAATAGCTTCCGATGAAGATTCTGCTGGCCAAGCCCAGAGGTTTCTGCGCCGGGGTGGACCGTGCGATCGAGATCGTCGAGACGGCCCTCAAGCTCTACGGCCCGCCGGTCTACGTGCGGCACGAGATCGTCCACAACCGCCACGTCGTCGAGACGCTCCGCGCCAAAGGCGCCGTCTTCGTGGAAGAGCTGAACGAGGTTCCGGACGGCGTTCCGGTCATCTTCAGCGCGCACGGCGTCCCCAAGTCGGTCTGGACCGATGCGGGCAAACGAAAACTCAAGTCGATCGACGCCACCTGTCCGCTCGTGCTCAAGGTCCATCAGGAGGTCGACCGGGACCATCGCGAGGGCTACGAACTGATCCTCATCGGCCACGCCGGCCATCCCGAGGTGATCGGGACGCTGGGCCAGATCCCGGACAAGTTCCACCTCGTCAGCTCGGTGAAGGACGTGCAGAATCTGACGGTGGACGATCCCGAGCATCTCTCCTACGTCACGCAGACCACGTTGAGCATCGACGAATGCAAGGACATCGTCGAGGCGCTGCACCGGAGGTTCCCGAAGATCAAGGGGCCGCGCCAGGAGGACATCTGCTACGCCACGCAGAACCGGCAGAACGCCGTGAAGGAGGTCTCGCAGACGGCCGATCTCTTCCTGGTGCTGGGAGCGCCCAACAGCTCCAACTCAAACCGCTTGAAGGAGCTGAGCGAGCAGCGGGGCGTGCGCGCCTACCTGATCGAATCGTTCCGGGATATTCAGCCGTCCTGGTTGGAGGGGGTCGAAACGGTGGGGATCACGGCCGGCGCATCCGCGCCGGAAGTCCTGGTGCAGGAAGTGGTGGACTATCTGAAGACCCAGGGCGCGGACGCGGTCGAGGAATGGACCGTGGTGGAAGAGAACGTCCAATTCCAGCTCCCGAAGGAGCTCGTGCACGTCCGCCTTCATTGATCCGGATCGGTCGAGCCTTGTCCGAGCTTCATCGGACTGATGTGCGGCTCATACAGGATCTGGATCACGTTTCCGTCCGGGTCGGCCATGTAAAACGAGCTGCTTCCGTCCCGGTGGCGCTTGAACGGCTTGACGATCCGAACCCCCGCCTCGCGCATCCGCCGCTCGTATCCCTCCACCGCCTCGGGGCTCTCCACGACGAAACCAAAATGGTCCAGCGTTTGTCCCACGGGGTTAAACGCGGTCCGGTCCTCCTCCGACATCAAATGCAAGGCGAGATTATCGCAGCCGCTGGATAAATACACATTCTCCGGATCCGGCTCCCACACCACCGTCATCCCCAGGAGCTCCTGATAAAAGGCGCGGGCCGATTCCATATCGCTGACCCGCAGAGCAAGATGGCGCAGGCCCAGAAGCGATGGACGGCTTTCCTTCTTGTCGGTCACGATCGTCCTTGCGTATTTGAAAAATGATGGCGCACGACTGTAACGTAACGTCTTTCGCGGAGAAAAGTCAAGGCGATGACGGGATAAAAAAGGCGGAGCCCCTTTAACGGGGCTCCGCCTCCTGGAAAACCGGCAGTTATTCGCTCGGTTTATTTCACGTCGATCTTGATCTCGCGTGTCTTGGCCGCCTCCGCTTTCGGAAGGACGATCTTCAATATGCCGTCTTTGTATTCGGCCTTGATGGCGTCGGCCTTGACCGGGACCGGGAGTTCCAGCGTCCTCTGAAAGTTGCCGTAACGGCCCTCCATCCGGAAAAAACCTTCCCGCTTCTCTTCATGCTCGAACTTACGCTGTGCCTTGATCGTCAGCGCATCTTCCGTCAGCGAAAGAGACAGATCCTCCTTTTTCACTCCGGGAAGCTCGGCCTGCACGATGACCTGATCCTTCTCCTCGTACATGTCCACCGCGGGCAACCATGCCGCGGTTTGCGTCAGATCGCCGTCGCCGGTCGGCCACAACGAGCCGAACAAGCGGTCCATTTCGTCATGCATCTTTCGGAGATCCCGAAACGGCTCCCAGAGGCCCAAACGACGCTCGACATCTTTTCTGACCGGTAACATATTGAATTCCCCCTTTCTTGTTTATCTAAACTTGATACCGAATATTTCTGCTAGCACTCTTCATTGCTGAGTGCTAATTTATTTATACACCAGTCAAAATTAAGTTGTCAAGATTATTTTTAATAAATTAAATCAACCGGTTACTATATTTCGGTCGGGAAAAATGGCGGAGGAAGACCTCCCCCCTAATGAACGAGCAGGGGTTCGAGGCGGGGCCAGAAGCTATCCACGATTTTCTGATACCCAAGCGCGGTCGGATGGATTCCGTCGGCCTGATTGAGATCCGGCCGGGCCGCGACCCCTTCGAGAAAAAACGGGATCAGCGTCAGGTGATAACGGCCGGCCAGCTCCGGAAAAATCTTCTCGAACGCCCCGGTATACTCCCTTCCGTAATTCGGCGGCATGCGCATCCCGGCGAGGACGACCCGGACATGCTCCTTTTGAAGCTCTTCGATGATTTCGGCCAGGTTCTTTTCGGTTTCGACAACGCCGAGGCCGCGCAATCCGTCGTTCGCGCCCAGCTCCAGGATCACGATCTCGGGCCGGCTTTGCAAAATCCACGGGACCCGGCGAAGACCGCCGGCCGTCGTCTCGCCGCTCACCCCGCCGTTGACCACGCGATAGGAAAAGCCCGCCGCGCGGATCTTCCGCTCCAGCACGGCGGGATAGGCCTCCTCCTCCGTCACGCCGAGCCCGGCCGTCAGGCTGTCTCCGAACGCGACGATCACACCCTCCGTAGCGGAATGGGATGGCGGCGGAGAAATAGGAACGGTTTCTTTTGAACCGGCCGATCGGAGAGGACGGCCCTCGGTCGTGTCGTAGGAATTCTGCCGGCAAGCGCTCCCGCTGATGAAAAGCAGCAAAAGTATCGCCCAGGCCAACCTTAACTTACCCAACGAAACCTCCCGATATGATATTTAAGATAGTGTATAATACATACTCGGTGACCGCAAGATAAGACCCATGACCCTCTGAGAACCCCATGATCCGTGTCTGTGACCTGACAATGCGACTTCCCAGCGGCGGAAGGATGGTCACGATTCTGGACGGAATCGACCTCGAGATCCCCGAAAAACAATTCCTGGCGGTGGTGGGGCCCTCCGGAAGCGGGAAGTCGACACTGCTCGGATTACTGGCGGGGCTGGATCGGCCGACCACGGGCTCGATCCGGTTCGACGGAATTTCCCTGACGGAGCTGGGCGAGGATGAGCTGGCCCGGCTGCGGCGGGAGAAGATCGGGGTGGTCTTTCAGGCGTTTCATCTGATCCCCACGCTGACCGCCGTTGAAAACGTCAAGATCCCCCTCGAGCTTCGCGGCGATCCCGACGCCGACCGGGAAGCGCTCCGCATCCTGGAAGCGGTCGGCCTGACGGACCGGAAGGACCACTATCCCGTCCAGCTTTCGGGGGGCGAGCAGCAGCGGGTCGCGATCGCGCGGGCCTTCATCGGCCGACCCTCGCTTCTTCTGGCGGATGAACCCACCGGCAACCTGGACACGGCCAACGGGCAGCGGATCATCGAACTGCTCCTCCGTCTCCATCGCGACCGGGGGAGCACCTTCATCCTGGTCACGCACGATCCGACCCTGGCCGTCCACGCGGACCGCATCCTCACGTTGCGCGACGGCCGTATCGTCGACGACCGGAAACAGGCCCGTTCGTGAACCGCTTCGTTCTCAAAATGGCCTGGCGGGAGGCACGCAGCTCCTACCGGCATCTCCTTTTCTTTCTGTCCTCCATCGCGATCGGCGTCGGGTCCATCGTCGGGACCGGAAACCTCTCGGCCAATCTGGAGGCGATGACGCTTCACGAATCGCGCAACCTGATTGCGGCCGATCTGGAGGCCCGCCTGAATCGGCCGCTTTCGCCGAAGGAGGAGGCCTTCCTGCCGGAGCTCGCGCGCGAGGGCGTCGGGTTCATTCGCGTGACCGAGTTGCACGGCATGGCGATGACACAGGATTCCGCGTTAAGCCAGCTGGTCGAGCTCAAGGCGGTGGAGCCCGGCTATCCATTCTACGGCCGGCTCAGGATCGACCCGCCTCCATCCGATTCGACCCGCGATCCGTTTCTCGATCCGGACGCGGTCTGGGTCCAGGAGGCGCTCCTGATCCGTCTCCATCTTCAGGTCGGAGACGTCGTAAAACTGGGAGAGGCGCTCTTCACGATCCGCGGCGTGATCCGCCAGGAGCCGGATCGCGTGGCCGGGACATTCAGCCTGGGGCCGCGGGTTCTTCTCTCGCAACAGGGACTGCGCAGAACCGGCCTGATCCAGCCGGGAAGCCGTATAACCGACCGGTATCTTTTCAAGCTCCCGCCGTCGGAAACGCCGGAGGCCTTGAAAACCGAACTGTCCGGCCGTTGGTCTTCCGAATCGGTCCAGATCCATACCTACCGCGACGCCCAGCCGCGCCTGAAACGATTCCTGGAGAATTTCACGACCTATCTGGGCCTGGTCGGATTGATCACGTTGATCATCGGCGGCATCGGCGTGGCCGGCAACATCCATACCTTTCTCGCCGAGCGGATCGGAACGATCGCGATCCTGAAATGCCTGGGCTGTTCGTCCTCCTCGATCCTGACGATCTACCTTCTCCTGGCCCTTTTCCTGGGCGGGATCGGAAGCCTGATCGGAATTTTCCTGGGTATGGCCGTCTATTACGCCCTGCTTCCGTTTCTGGCCGGCTTTCTTCCCCCCGACTTCGTATTCCGTCCGATGCCGCTCGCGGCGGTCCGGGGACTGGCCATGGGCCTGCTGGTCACCCTCCTCTTCTCGCTCTGGCCGTTGCGGATGGTCCAACGCTGGACGCCGTCCCGCGTTTTTCGGCAGGAGGTCGAGGCCGAAGGGAAGGGCTTCCCCGATAGAAAGACCTGGTTGCTTGCGGGAATCATACTGCTCGGCTGCCTCGGCCTTTCGCTCTGGCAGGCCGGGTCATTCCGCTTGGGCGGATGGGCGGCCGCGGCGATCGGCGTGGCCGTCCCGCTCCTTCTGGCGGCCGCCTGGGCGACGCTCGGGGCGTTGAAACGGATCGGCCGACGCTTATCCATACTGCGCCGGTCGCTCATTTTGCGGTATGGAATCGGGAACCTCTTCCGTCCGGGACGCCAGATCGTCACCATCGTCCTGTCGATCGGAATCGGGGTGACCATCCTGCTCACGCTGGCTCAGGTCGAGCGAAACCTGATGTCGCAACTTCAACAAAATGTTCCCCGGGACGCCCCCGGCCTCTTCTTCATCGATCTTCAACCGGACCAGAAGCCGCCGTTTGAGGGCCTGATGAAGAAATGGGACTTGAAAAGACCGCTCCAACTCACCCCCTTGGTCCGGTCGCGGCTTCACGCCGTCGATGGTAAACCCGTCTCGGAAATGCAGACCGAAAACCGTCCCGACGGCTGGTATTTCACGCGGGAATACGTCCTGACGTTTCAGAGAGACCTCCCCGACCACAATATCCTTCAACGGGGGCAATGGTGGGGCGGGACTTCCGGAGCGGACGCCGCCGGTTCGATCCCGTCGATCTCGGTCGAGGCGGAGGCGGCGCGGCACCTCGGAATCGATCTCGGTTCCACCGTGACCTTCGACATCCAGGGCGTTTTGGTCACGGGCCGGATCGCGAGCATCCGGGAGGTGGACTGGGGAAGCATGACCACCAATTTTTTCTTCATCTTCGCCCCCGGGGCGCTGGATCGGGCCCCCCTCACCTATGTGGCGACCGCCTCGACGCGGCCGGAGGAAGATCTGGCGATACAGAACGCGGTCATCGGCGCGTTCCCGAATGTGACCGTGATCAACCTCCGTGAAGTATTGGATACGATCGCGGGGATCCTGAGGGAGATCATCCGGACCGTCCAATTCATGGCGGGCTTCGGGTTGCTGGTCGGCCTGATCGTGCTGTCGGGAGCGATCGCCGCGACCCGCGCGCGGCGGCGCACCGAGATGGTCCTTTTTAAAACGCTGGGCGCGACCCGGCCGACGCTGGCCGCCATGATGGCCGTGGAGTACGGACTGCTCGGTGTCGTCGCGGGGATCGTCGGAGGCCTCCTCTCCACGGGATTGTCATGGGGCATCGTCCATTACTTTTTGGAGCTTCCATGGCGCTTCTATCCCCTGACCTTTCTGATCGGGCTGGCCGCAACCGTGATCGTTACCATGACGGGCGGCTTCCTGACCACCCATCGCCTCCTGGGCCAGAAACCCCTGGCCGTCCTGCGATCGGATTGAGGAAACCAAAGCGCCTCGATACAATTCCCTTGCACAAGAATGCGAACCATTGGTATAAATAATAATAGATGATCGCTCAGGACACATTGATCGCCTATGTCCGGACCGCACTGCCCGATGCGGTGGTTTCGGTGACGGACCGGACCGGCACGATGGACCATTTCAGCCTCCGGGTCGTCTCCGACCATTTTAAAGGCAAGGGGCTTCTCGACCGCCATCGGCTGATCTATCAGGCCCTGGACGAACCCATGAAGGACGGGAGGATTCATGCCGTCGAGATCAAGGCGCTGACCCCCGATGAAACCAATTAAACAGGCAAAGGAGAATTGAATGCCGGTTCCAAACCAGGAAATCGAACAGAACATCAATGAAGAGATCAAGGAAAACCCGATCCTGATTTACGGAAAGGGCACCAAGGAAGCCCCCCGTTGCGGTTTCACTTTGGAGACCATCCGGTTCTTTGAAAAGTACGGCCATCCCTACACCGTGATCGACGTTTTGAACGACATGCCGAAGCGCGAAGTCCTGTCCAAGATGACCAACTGGCCCACGCTGCCGAAGGTTTTCATCGGCGGGGAATTCTACGGCGACACCGACATCTTGGATGAGATGGAACGGAAGGGAGAGGTCAAACCGCTGTTGGACCGGATCTTCCAGAAGAAATGACCGCCGGTTTCAGGCCCGGCTGACCCGATTCCGCCCGTCCCGCTTGCTCTGATAGAGGGCGTCGTCGGCCATCTTCACGAGGTGATCGACGATCTGGATCCGTGCGTCGGGAAAGGCCGCCACCCCGATGCTGATGGTCAGGCGAATCGTCTTTCCGTATTCGATCGGGAACAGGTGCTGCGCCACCTGCTCCCTCATCCGCTCGGCCTTGGCCAAGGCTCCCTGCATGTCGGTCTGCGGCAGAACCACCAAAAATTCCTCCCCACCGATCCGGGCGAGGATGTCCGGCTCGCGGAAGCTTTTTTGAAACAGCTCCGAGATCTGACGCAACACGCGGTCTCCCGCCTGATGACCGTAGCGATCGTTCACCTCCTTGAAATAATCCAGATCGATCTCCATGCAGGAGAGCGGGAGGCTGAAACGCACGCTTCGGGAGAATTCCGCCTTGAGCTCCTCCAAAACATGCCGGCGGTTGTACAGCCCCGTCAATTCGTCCCGGATCGCCATCTCCTCCAGACGATGGGTCGTCTCGACCAGGAAACGCCGGGTGCGCTCCAGAACCCCGGTCATTTCGTAGAAGGTTCCCGCCAGGTCCTCGATTTCATCCCCCGTGTGGATATCGATCTTTGGCAGGACATGGGGCGTCGCGGTCGTACGCCGTTCCATCGGAAGCGCCTGGATCCCCTGGATGATCCGGCGGGCCTGGGTCTGGAGAAGCGTGATCGGCCGGACGATCGTTCGGACCACCAGAATGGCCAGGACCACCAGGATGACCGACCCGATCCCGGCCGAAAAGGCGGTCCAACCCAACAGGGAACGCAAGGGCGCGTAGGTCTCCTCGGGATTCTGGCTGGTGAAGATGAACCAGCGCTGCCCGCCGAGGCTCTTGGGGCTGAGATCTTCGATTGTGAAGGTCACCGGGGCGAAGCCGTTGATCGCCTCCCGCCCGGGATAATGGACATCCATCTCCGTGGTGGTCCATCCGTCCCTTTCCCGAAAGATGGCCCGGGTGAATCCTTTCGAAAGAGTATGGTTCTTGATCTGGAAAATCGGGCAGAACAGGAGCGAACCGTCCGAGGAAGCCAGCATCGTGTGATCCGAATGCCCGATATGCACGTCGGTCACGGATCGGAACAAGCGATCCACGGTATGATTCATAATGAGAACGCCGGCGATTTTTCCGTCGCGGCGCACCGGGACCGCCACATTGAGCGTGTAGGCCGACAAGGCCGGATCCCAGGTGATGTCTCCGAGAAACAGCTTTCCCCTTCCTTCGTCGAATGCGGCCTCCCACTCGATCTCCTTTCGGTAGAGGTACCGGGTCGCCGCATCCCGCGGTGATGCGGCCACCAAGGCCCCTTCCCGATCCGTCAACACGAGCAGATGATACTGCGCCGGGTTACGCTGGCGAAAGTCCTCGAGCATTTCCACGGCCCGGCGGTCCATCCCTGCCGAATCCTTGGACGAGCGCCAGCGGGCGGCCGCGAATTCAACCCGCTCGCGAACCGTTTCCGGACCCAGTCCATTGTATTTTTGATCGGCCTCCCCGGCCGCCCGGACCAACGCATCGGATCGCGCCAGCTCGACCGCCCTGTCCATAAGGTCGTTGACGAGAAGGCTCAGTTTGTCACCCGTCTCGTGAGCCAGGACCTGAAAGGCCGATCCCATCGTTTTCCGGATGGCGTTGCGTTGAGAAAAATAACTGAGGGAGAATCCCAGGATCATGGGAAGGAGACCCACGATAATGGAGGCCAGAACGAGTTTTCGGACGAGATTCAAACTGACGGGGGGTTTTGCCACGTTCGCATCCTGATGATACAGGACTTCGTCAACGCGCTTCGGAGATCATTCAACGTTTTATATAGTTTAACATTTTTACCTGATTTGTCTATAGATTCCTTTCATCGAATGATGTTCCGGCGTCAATTTCCAGAACCCCTATTTCCGGTTCACTAAATAAAAAGGGCCGTGGGACGGTCCTTTTTTTTCAGGCTCCCCAATCGGGATAATAGAGAGAACCTTTAAAGTCACATTCCGGATGGCATAAGGTCAAGATCTTCAAGGTGTTCCCCAGAAAACCCATTTTATTCATGCAGGCAATCCTGTTTACATGTAATCACGTTTGTATTAAGATGTCACGCGGTTAAAAGAAAAATCAATGGTTATGCGTAATTCTGCTTACGATCGTTGCCATGTCCGCCCAACGAATCTCTATGCCGATCAAACATCAAACCTTACGACCTGTGCCCATAAGTTTGTATGGGGCTCCGAACTCGTTCGCGGACGCGGCGGCGGGCAGTGGTATGACTGGTCCAATCTCGCGGGACCCCACGCGCGCCAAATGCGCCTGCCGACGTGCAGCCGTAATGCTGGCGTTACTGGCGCTCGCCGCGTGGTGGCTCGCCTCGCTCCCCGCGCTTGCGCAGACGGAAACCCCGCGCCCCGCTGTCGAGGATGGGACGGAGGCCGCGAAAGAGGAGAAGGAATCTCCTTGGCTTCTGGTCCCCGTGTTCCAATCCAATCCGAAGCTCGGCCTTTCGCTCGGCGGGCTCGCAGGGTACATGCATTACTTCGACGAGAAATCGCGGGTCTCGCTGTTCGGCGTCATGGCTCAATACACGTCCACCGGCTCGATCGTGGGCGCGGCCTTCACCCGGAGCTCGTTCGACGAAGACCGTCAACGGCTGGTGGCGGGGGCCGCGTACGGTTACGTCAAGAACGATTACAAGGATTACCTCGGAACCGGAGTTCCGCTGCAGTCCAACGGCGAGCTTCACTCCTTCATCACCCGCTACCTCTACCGCGTCCAGGGTGACTGGTTCATCGGCGCGCAGGGAATCTTCCAGAACTTCAACATCTCCGGCAATACGACATTTGACCAACAGATGCTCGATATCCTGGGGATCAAGGGATACAAGTCGAGCGGGGTGGGCGTCAACGCCTATCATGATTCGCGCGACAACGAGAACATGCCCGCGCGGGGCTGGCTCCTCAACGCCAACAACATTGCCTACCGCGGAGGGTTGGGCAGCGAGCAGAATTTCGACGTCTATCGGCTCGACCTCAGAGGCTTCATCCCGCACGGCAATGGCAATGTGCTTGCCGCGCGTTCGTGGAATTGGTGGACCGTGGACGCGCCGGCGGCGGGGCAAGCGCCGGTCCTGCTTCGCGGCTACAAGATGGGCCAGTATCTCGGCAAGTACATGTCTTCGATCGAAGTCGAGGAGCGGCTGCGGCTCGGGCAAAGGTGGACGAGTACATTTTTCACCGGAGTGGCATGCCTGTACGGGGATGGAAAGGAATGTTCGGAGAGCACAAACCTCTATCCGATGGGGGGCGTCGGCATCCAATACGTCGTCAAGCAGAAAGAGGGCATCGTTTTAAACCTGGAATACGCCGTGGGGAAAAATTCGAATTATGGGGTTTATCTGAAGATGGGATACAGTTTCTGAAACTCGAAGCCGCGCCGCAAAACGCATGATGCTCCGGCGTCGATTTCCAGCAGCGCTATTTTCGATTTACTATTTACGCTTCACCCACTACCCCCTCTCACCGGCCGACAGTTGCCGCAAGTTTGTGATGTCTCTTAAAGGGGGTGCCCCAAATAATCGGTTGTATTCACGGCTGAACTGCGAAGGGCTTTCGTAGCCGACCTGGAACCCCGCGGTTGCCGCATCTTGGCGCTCCGTGAGCATCAACCGCCGCGCCTCGTTCAAACGCAACCATTTTTGGTACTGCAGCGGGCTCATGGCCGTCACCGCTCGGAAGTGATGGTGGAAGGTCGATGGACTCATATTGACTTGCGTGGAGAGGTCATCGATGCGCAACGGCTTTGTGAAGTTACCCTTCAACCAATTGATGGCCCGCGCGATTTGATGACTCTGACTTCCCCTCGACGCCATCTGGCGCAGACGCGCGCCTTGATCACCCACCAGTAAACGGTAAAAAATTTCACGCTGGATGATCGGCGAAAGAATCGGAATATCCTTGGGCTCGTCCAGCAAGCCAATCAACCGTTGAAAAGCGGTAAGCAGCGGCAGCGTGACCTTGCCGATGGCCATGGCCCGGCTCGACCTCTGCGTCTCGGCCCGAGGAAGGGTGCTGTCCACCATCAACTCCGCCAGTTTGCGCAGATCGAGTTTCAATACCATTCCAAGGTAGGGCTTCTCCGGACTGGCTTGCAGGATCTGAACTACCGTGGGCAGATTGATTGACGTGATTAGATAATGTTGCGCGTCATACACATAGGCATCATTTCCGAGGACCGCGCGCTTGGCCCCCTGAGCCGCCATGCATATGCAGGGATCGTACATTGCGCTCGTCGGTTCGCTCGGTTCTTCTCTGCGATAAAGCGACAAGCCGGGGACGGCGGTCTCCGTCCGGGGGTCGTTTTTACTGGAAAATCGGGCAATGCTCCTTCCTAACGCATCCAGCGCAGTCTCCATGCTGTTGTTTTCCATCAAGGGCTTGACCTCTTCTTTTTGCATCGATTTCTCCTTTTTTTGAGCTGCACCGATCCTACCAAACGACGCAGGGTTACACAACCATTTTTCCGGGCCCTCGGAGGATTAGGCAAGAAATGAGCAGGATTGGTCTACCTGCCATTGTTTTTATAGGAGTACGATATGGTCATCAATAAAGCGGTATAAGGAAAGGAGATAAGCCATGAAAGGTACTGTTCTGTATGGTCCGCATGACGTGCGTTTCGAGGAACGCGCTGACCCGAAAATCATCAAACCGACGGATGCCGTCATCAGAATATCGGCCACCTGTGTCTGCGGGTCCGACCTGTGGCCCTACCGCGGCATCAGTCCGGTCACTCAGCCGACCCCCTTCGGACACGAGTACTGCGGGATCGTCGAGGAGGTCGGCCGCGCGGTCACCAAGGTAAAACGCGGCCAGTTCGTCATCGGTTCGTTCTTCGCCTCCGACAACACCTGTCCCACCTGTCAGATCGGATACCAGTCGTCCTGCCAACACCGCGAATTGGTCGGCAGCGCGCAGGCACCATTTCTGCGCGTTCCGCTCGCGGACGGCACCCTGGTGGCCACCCCGGAGGTTCCCTCGGATGATCTGATCCCGAGCCTGCTGACGCTCTCCGACGTCATGGGCACCGGCTGGTTCGCCGCGGTCGCGGCCGACGTGAAGCCGGGCAAGACGGTCGCGGTCGTCGGTGACGGCGCGGTCGGCCTCCTCGGCGTGCTCTCCGCCAGGCAGATGGGCGCCGGGCGGATCATCGCGATGAGCCGTAATGAGTCGCGGCAGAAGCTCGCCCGCGAGTTCGGCGCGACCGATATCGTGACCGAGCGCGGCGACGAGGGTGTGGCCCGTATCAAGGATTTGACCAAAGGCCTCGGTTCCGACGCGGTGCTGGAGTGCGTCGGCACGCAGGAATCGATGATGCAGGCGATCCGCTCCACCCGTAAGGGCGGGCATGTCGGCTATGTCGGCGTCCCGCACGGGGTCGAGCTGAATGGCGAGGAGCTGTTCTTCGCCCACGTGCACCTCCACGGCGGCCCCGCGCCGGTGCGACGCTTCCTCCCCGAGCTGATCGACCTGGTGTGGAACGGGAGGATCAACCCCGGCAAGGTTTTCGACCTCACTTTGCCTCTCGACCAGGTGGCGGAGGGCTACCGCGCGATGGACGAGCGCCGCGCGATCAAGACGCTGCTGCGCCCGTAAATCAAGGAAGACCCACAAATGGCCACATGGTCGAAAGACGAACTGCGCAAGATCGCCGAGGGCGATGACCTGCACATCGCACCGTTCCGCGAGGACGGGGTGACGTACGGCACGCCGACCTGGATCTGGTCCGTCGCGGTCGGCGACGCCCTCTATGTGCGTGCGTACAACGGACAGAAGTCTCGTTGGTACCAGGCCGCGGTGCGGCAGAAAGCGGGGCGGATCACCGCCGCGGGCGTGACGAAGGAGGTCGCCTTCGAGCCGGTCGAAGGGGCGATCAACGACCGCGTCGACGACGCCTACCGGGCGAAGTACAAGGGCAGTTCGTACCTCAGCCCGATGATCGGCGCACGTGCCCGCTCCGCGACTGTGAAGATTATCCCGCGCAAGACCAATTCATGATACTGTCTCGAAGAGAATCTCGGCGCAATGGCCGTCGAGTTCACTCCAGATGAACTCCGGGAGATCAATTCACATTCGAACGACGGGAGTTGACTATGACCTATGACGTTCTCGACCTCGAACAAGACAGATCGAATGCCCGTGATGATTTTTTTTACCTTGAACGAAAGGAGCAGGCCATGAGAAATGAAGTCCTTGATGTGGAGCGCCGTAGGTTCATCGGCGCGTCACATGGTGCCGTTTCCGGCGCTGCCCTTGCAAGCGCTGGGTCTAATAGCATTTAATTCGGAGGTCGTTATGGGAAGTGTCACAGTATTAATTGGATCCGGATCAATCGGAGTCGCAATCGCACGCAGGGTGAGCGCCGGCAAACACATTCTCCTTGGTGATTTACGGCAAGAGAATGCGGGTTCAGCAGCTAAAGTCTTGAGTGACGGAGGCTTTGCAGTTTCGACTGCGACGGTCGATGTTTCCTCGCGCGAACAGGTTGAGAGTCTCGCTAAAAAGGCCGCAAGCCTCGGTGACGTGACGCACGTCATTCACGCAGCCGGAGTCTCACCCTCGCAAGCTCCAATCGCTGCGATTTTGAAAGTGGATCTGTATGGCACAGCCCTCGTGCTCGAAGTATTTGGAAACATCATCGCACGCGGAGGTTCGGGCGTTGTGATTGCATCGCAGTCCGGTCATCGCTTAGGCGCTCTCACCGATGAACAAAACAAGCTTCTCGCATTGACCCCTGCCGATCAGTTGTTGTCGCTTCCGATGCTGAAGCCCGATCAAGTGAAGGATACTTTGCACGCCTATCAACTCTCGAAACGCGGAAATGCTTTGCGGGTGATGGCCGAAGCCGTTAGATGGGGTAAGCGAGGTGCGCGGCTCAACACGATTAGTCCTGGTATCATTATCACCCCGCTCGCCAACGATGAGCTGATAGGTCCTCGCGGAGAAGGCTATCGCCGGATGATTGAACTTTGTCCCGTGGGGAGAGCTGGAACTTCTGATGAGGTTGCAAATGTCGCAGCCCTTCTCATGGGACCGGAAGGCACCTTCATTACAGGAAGTGACATTCTGATGGATGGCGGAGTCACCTCTTCGTACTTCTTCGGGGAGCTTGCTCGTTCTAAATGAGCAGCCAAGCGGCAGACAAGCAATGTAATTTGATGGAGTAGCAGCATGCGAATTGGCATTCTGGGTTCGGGGTTGATGGGCGGCAAGCTCGGAACGATCTTTGCGCGGGCCGGGAGGCCGCTTATGAATTGCGAAAGGATTTTCACTCGAAACAAGTGAGGAAACATGATGGTCCCCACCGCTCCCCCCATCCCGGAACAGAAATATGAGGTCACTCCATTGGAGCTGTTCTTCGACCTCGTGTTCGTGTTCGGGGTATCACAGCTCTCGCATCATCTCCTGACCCACCTATCATGGCGTGGCGCGGCCGAGACGCTGGTAATGCTGGTGGCCATCTTCGCGGTATGGTTTTCTACAAGCTGGTCGGCCACCATGATCCGGGCCGATCAATCCCGGACCCACGGGTTGGTCCTGACGGTGATGCTGGTGGGCCTGTTCATGAACGCCTCGGTGACCAAGGCCTTCACAACATCAAGCTGGGCGTTCGTCACTCCGCTTCTGCTGATTCAACTGGGGCGCCCCGTCTGGACGTTCGTCAATTCAACCGATGCGGTGTTCCGGGACCACTTCTTCCGGGTGCTTCTCTGGTTGATCGCCACGACCCCCTTGTGGATCGCGGGCGCGGCGGTGAACCCGCAACCCCGCGTGCTGTGGTGGGCGCTGGCCGCCGGGATCGATCAGATCGGACGGTGGCTGGCGCATCCCATCCCCGGCCGACGGCTGCGATCCGAACACATCGAGTTCGACGCGGATCATATGCTGGAACGCTGTCGCCTGTTCCTGCTCATTGCGCTCGGGGAAACGGTGTTTGCCACGGGAATGGCCATCGCCGAAGCTTCCATAACGGTGATGACCCTGGCCACGGGCACGTTCGCGCTCGCCGGAACTGTCGCCCTGTGGGCGCTGAGTTTCGGGCGTTCCCATCGGCTCATCCTTCGGCATTTGGAGAAGACGACCGACCCCGTTCGCGCCAGTCGCCACGCAATAAACGCGCTGATGGTCATGGTCGCGGGACTCATCGCCATGGTGGTCGCGAACGAAGAGGTGATCGCCCGCCCGCATGGACACACCTCGTACGCGTTGAGCCTCCTGCTGGGCGGGGGACCGATTCTCTTCCTGGCCGCCCAAGGGTGGTATCTGTGGGCGGTGCCTAAGGTTCGGTCGCAACTGCATCTGATCGACGGGGGCGCCCTGCTGCTTGTCGGCCTCGCCACGCTGGCGGTTCCGCCCTATGCCGCGTTGATTCTTGTCGGTGCGGGTGTCTCGACCCTCGCGACTCTTGCCCGATAGTTTTTCCGGATTTGAATCCGCTTCAGCCAAGGAATCATTTCGTTCAACAACTAAGAAAGGAGATGCCGATGACCAACCCAAGCGAGCAAAAAGCGACGGACGACTTAAAGGCGATCGCACCGGAATTTGCGAAACTGACACAAGACTTTCTTTTTGGCGATATCTGGAAACGTCCCGGACTCTCGCCGCGCGATAAAAGCTTAATTACGGTCACGTGCTTAGTGGCGCTGAATCGCATCGAGCAGGTCGATTTTCATCTTAAAAAGGCTTTCGAAAATGGCCTCACGAAGGAAGAACTCGTGGCCGCGATTACGCATATTGCGTTTTACGCCGGCTGGCCTGCAGCGGCCTCGGGCTTCGGGCACCTGAAAAATGTAATCGATCAGCAATAAATACCCACTGGCAAGCCGGTGGCATTTTCCAACCACAAGCCTTGCTCGACTCGCCTTCGGAGGGAGAACCGGGTCCGAGAACATTTTGTACACTCATCGGATGATGTTCCGGCGTCAATCTCCAGCAGCCTGATTGACGATCTACTATCTACGATTCACCGAATAAAAAGGGCCGGAGGAGAAATCCGTAAATCGTAAATGGTAAATGGGGAGAAATAAAAAGGGCCGTGGACCGGCCCTTTTTATTTCTGGCTCCCCGGGCAGGGATCGAACCTGCGACCTAGCGGTTAACAGCCGCTCGCTCCGCCAATTGAGCTACCGGGGAATAATAGTCTTCAGAAACTATCTGCCCTTACCTGTCTTTAGCAATCGTTCTCTTTTTATGGCCTCGCTTCTCGTTTGATATTGTTCGGTGTAAACGACGTCCCACGGGCCTTTAAATCGTTTGGTATACCGCGAAAGCTTGTTCTGTGGATCATTATGCTTCGACAACCGCCGCTCTAAATCCTCAGTTTGACCAAAATAAGTCCGCCCGCATGAACGACTGCGACTGATATAGACCCAGTACAATTTCAAGATGCTCGCTCCGCCATCCGCCTATGGCGAAGAGCTACCGGGGAATAGGTTGGGTTATTCGTTTATGAGAAAAATCCGGCTTAGTGTCGAATATTGTATTCGGATAACGACGGGAAGTCAAGGTTGGGCGTGCCGATGAAGGAATCCCCTGGCTACTTTGGAAATAGGTACTTAAGTCCGGCCGTTACGACTACCCCATTTACGGCGAGCGTATCTGTATTCGATAAGCCGCCACCTTTGATCGTCAGGTCGGCGTTTGTGAAAGCATAGCGCGCATCGATTACAAAGGCGAGCGCCGAAGAAACTTTCATGTTAGCTCCGACACCCAGATGGAAACCGACCGAATTATCCATCTCGACCTTGGAGATCCCCAACGAAGACTTGCCCTCTGAACTGGCGCTGGCCGAATTGATATAATACCCCACCCCCAATCCGAGATATGGATCGATGGTCGCGTCTTCTTCTACAGGATGAAATTGCAATGTGAGCAGAATGGGGGTCATTGTAACTTCGGCCACCTTAATATTCGTCTCCAGATTCATCGAAATCCAATCCACACTTAGCTCGGCGCCGAGGCGGCCTTGACGTATCCCGGCCATTACGCCGACGACGGTAGGGTTTTTAATGTCCGTACTGTTATCGAACACAGTGTCGCTCTGGTAGAAACCAGTCCCCAGCCGTACCCCCAAACTGGTCTCCGGCCCGATCAGCGCGTTGGCCGGAACCGCCGATCCAAATATTAAGACCGCCACAAGGCCGAATATTCCCTTCATGTCCGTTCTCCTTGATTAAGTCGGCGCCCCTACTTGCCTTCAATCAGCATCCGGTCGGGGTCTTCGAGACGGCCGATGACGCTGTTCAGGAACCGCGCGGCCTCGGCGCCGTGGATCACCCGGTGATCGAAGGTCAGCGAAAGCGGGAGGATCCGCCGAACGACCACCTGCCCGTTTCTCGCCACCGGCCGGTCCGTGATCTTGCCGAGGCCCAGGATCGCCACCTCCGGATAATTGATGATCGGCGTCCCGTAGTTCCCGCCGATCACGCCGAAATTCGTGATGGTCATCGTACTGCCCTTGAGCTCGGTGAGCTCGATCTTCCGCTGCGCCGCCTTCTCGCCCAGTTGATGCATCTGTTCGGCCAGTTCCAGTATGCTCTTCCGGTCGGCGTCCTGGATCACGTACACCATCAAGCCGTCGGGAGTGTCGATCGCGATCCCCATATGGAAATATTTTTTGAGAAGGATCACGTCCCGTGCGTCGTCCAGGCTGGCGTTCAGGTAGGGAAACTCCTTCAAGCCCGCGATCGTCGCCTTGATGATGAACGGAAGATAGGTCAGCTTGAAGCCCCGGGCCTCCGCCACCTTCCGTTCCTTTTGGCGCACCTCCTCCAGTTGCGTGACATCGGCGTCATCGAAGATCGAAACGGCCGCCACGCGCGAGGCCGACTCGGCCACATGCCGCGCGCTGGCCCGGCGGATGCCCCGCAGCGGGATTTCCTCCACCGGACCCGCCGCCGTCACGGCGGGCGCTTCCGCCGGAGCGGCCGCCGGTCCCACTGCCCGATCCAGATCCTCCATCGTGACCCGCCCGCCCGGTCCCGTCCCTTTGACGCGGGACAAATCGACCCCCAACTCTTTTGCCCGCGCGCGAACGGCCGGCATCGCCGGGGGGGTTGAAGGGGCGCTCCCGGGTCGTGGGACGGGGGGTTTCATTTCCGGCGCGGTACGCGTCTCTTCTTCCGGCGCCTCCTCCAGTTGGCCCACGACCGAGCCTTTGTCGCGCCGGGGGGAAGGTGCGGCGGCCGCGGGCTTTGCACCCGACTCGTCGATCACGGACAGGACCGTCCCGACCGGAATGATCTCGCCGGGTTTTCCCTGAAGCTTCAAGACCGTCCCGGCATAGGGCGTGGGAAGGGTCACCACGGCCTTGTCGGTTTCGATTTCCACGAGCGGCTGATGCTCCGCGACGGTGTCGCCTTCCTTGACCAGCCAGCGGATCAACTCGCCCTCGGCGATGCCTTCGCCCACATCCGGGAAACGAAACTCTTTGGGCATATTAAAATTCCATGACGTGATGAATGGCTTTGAGCACCCGCTCCTTGTTCGGAAGGTAGTCATTTTCCGTCTTGGGGAGCGGCACGACGGTGTCAAATCCGGTCACGCGGTCGATGGGAGCCTTGAGATGGTCCAGCGCCCGTTCCGCGATCACGGCCGCGACCTCGCCCCCCAGTCCCCCGGTTCGCGGGGCCTCGTGGACCACCACGACCCGTCCCGTTTTTCGCACGGAGGCCAGGATCGCCTCGGTATCCATCGGAGACAGGGTCCTGAGATCGAGGACCTCGGCCGAGATCCCCTCCGTCGCCGCGTCCTCGGCGGCCGCGAGCGTCGTATGAACCATCGCACCCCAGCAGACCAGGGTCAGATCCCCCCCATCCCGGACCCTCCGGGCCTGTCCCAACGGAATGGCGTAATCTTCCTCCGGAACCTCTTCCTTGATGGCCCGATAGATCTTGGCCGGCTCCAGAAAGATGACGGGATCGGGATCGCGGATCGCCGAGATCAAAAGGCCCTTGGCTTCCGAGGGGCTTGCGGGCACGACGACCTTCAGCCCGGGCGTGTGGACCAACATCGCCTCGGTGCTTTCGGAATGGTGCTCCGGGGCATGGATCCCGGCCCCGTAGGGGGTTCGGACCACCATCGGGCAGTGATAGCGACCGCGGGACCGGGTCCGGATCCGGGAGGCATGGGATATCAATTGCTCCATGGCGCCGTACAGAAAGCCCATGAACTGAACCTCGGCCACCGGGACGAGGCCGTAGGCGGCCATTCCGATCGACATCCCGACGATTCCCGATTCGGACAACGGGGTGTCGACCACGCGTTCCTCCCCGAACCGATCCAGAAGGCCTTCCGTCACGCGGAACACGCCCCCGTCGCGGGCGATGTCCTCGCCCAGGAGCACCACGGACGGGTTGCGCTCCATCTCCTGAAGGAGTCCTTGATTCACCGCCTGAACGATATTGAGACGCGCCACCTAACGTTGGCCTTCTTTTGATTCGCGATCCTTGATAAAATTCAGGAGCCCGTCCATCTGCTCTTTCAGCGGCGGGGTCGTTTCATAATAGGTATACCGGAACATATCGGACGGGTCTTGAGGAAGCTGCTCCTCGAATTCCCGAACCGCCTCGGCGACACGGCGTTCGGACTCGGTCCGGACCTGCTCTCCGTAAGAGGACGTCCAGAGGGTTTGCCTCTCCATAAATTTCCGCAGACGCTCGATCGGGTCCTTCCCGAGCCAGGGTTTGACCATTTCCTCCGTCCGGTAGCGCGAGGCGTCGTCCGCCGTCGTGTGGTCGCCCATCCGATAGGTCAGGCATTCGATGAAGGTGGGCCCGCCCCCGGACCGCGCCCGATCCACCGCCTCCTTCGCGGATTTATAAACGGCAAAAATATCGTTGCCGTCCACCTGAATCCCCTCAAACCCGTAGGCGATCGCCTTCTGGGCCAGCGTCGGGGTTGCGGTCTGACGCAGAACCGGAACCGAGATGGCCCATTGGTTGTTCTGGCAGATGAAAACCGCCGGCAGGCGAAAGACGCCAGCCATGTTCATCGCCTCGTGAAAATCGCCCTTGGAGGTTGCGCCGTCCCCGAAGTAGACCGCGACGACCACCGGGTCCTTGCGGTAGCGCGCGGCCCAGGCCGCGCCGACGGCGTGAGGGAGATGGGTGCCGACCGGAATCGAGGTCGGAAAATAATGCTGATGGATCGGGACCGCGCTCCCGCGCTCGTCGCCGGACCAGTACTGAAACAGCATCCGCATCGGGATTCCCCGGACGATGGCGACGCCCATCTCGCGGAAGGCCGGAAAGACCCAGTCGGCCGGACCGAGGGCGTAGGCGCTCCCCACCTGGGTCGCCTCCTGGCCCCGCACCGGCGCGTAGGTCCCGAGGCGGCCCTCGCGCTGGAGGGCCAGGGCCTTCTCATCGAAGACGCGGGACAGGATCATCCATTCGTAGAGAGATTGAATTTCCTTGGGGCTTAATGAGGGCAGGAGTGCGCTGTCGGATTGTCCTTCTTCATCCAGGATCTGAAGCCACTCCACGTTGAACTGCTGGATCCGCTTCCGGGGCATCTCGACCGGCTCCAATTGAATGACGGAGGAAACAATTCCCGTTTATTATAACACATCCCGTTTTCAACTCAAGAGCCTTGTGTGTTATAATTAAAAAAGATTGTTCTTGAATTTTCCCATCGGTGAGGGCGCAAATGGCCCGCGGTTCACGCAGTCATACCGTTCTTCCGTTCCGCCCGGCGGTGATCGTCAGCGCCGTCCGCACGCCGATCGGACTGCTGAACGGCGCGCTCGGCTCCCTTTCGGCCCCGCGACTCGGAAGCCTCGTCATCGCCGAGGCGCTCCGTCGAATCTCGTTGAACCCCGATTCCGTCGAACGCGTCATCCTGGGCAACGTCCTCTCGGCCGGCGTCGGTCAGGCGCCCGCCCGCCAGGCGGCCCTGGGCGCCGGGCTTCCGGAGGCGGTCGGCTGTCTCACGATCAACAAGGTCTGCGGTTCCGGGCTCAAGGCTGTCATGCTGGCCGCCCAGGCGATCGCCTGCGGCGAGGCCGAGGTAATCGTGGCGGGCGGGATGGAAAGCATGAGCCACGCTCCCTACCTGCTCCCCAAGGCCCGGCGTGGATACCGATCCGGTCATGACGTCCTGATCGACAGCATGATCCATGACGGCCTCTGGGATGTCTATAACGACTTTCACATGGGCGAAGGGGCCGAGTTGTGCGCCCGGAAATTCCGGATCACCCGACGGCAACAGGACGACTTCGCGGTCGCGAGCTACACCAAGGCCCTGGAGGCCAGGAACAAAGGCCGCTTTCGGCCCGAAATCCTTCCCGTCGATGTCCCTCAAAGCCGCGGCTTTTCCCACCGCGTCGAGGCGGACGAGGATCTCGACCGGGCCGATTTCAAGAAGCTTCGCGCGCTACCGCCCGCGTTCCAGGATGACGGCACGGTCACGGCCGGGAACGCCTCCTCCCTGAGCGACGGCGCGGCGGCCGTCGTCGTGATGTCGGCGCGAAAGGCCCGGCAATTGAATCTCAAACCGCTCGCGACAATCGTCGGATCGGCGGAGGCCTCCACCGCGCCCGAATGGTTTTCGATCGCGCCGGTTAAGGCGATCCGGACCTTGCTCGACCGGACCCGGATCCCGATCCGTCGGGTCGACCTCTTCGAAATCCACGAGGCCTTTGCGGCCACGGCGCTGGCCGTGATCCGGAACCTGAAGCTTCCCGAGGAAAAGGTGAACCTCCGCGGGGGCGCGATCGCACTGGGCCACCCCATCGGGGCCAGCGGCGCGCGCATCCTCACGACGCTGCTCTATTTGATGAACGACCTGGACAGGCGCCGCGGCATCGCCTCGCTGTGCATCGGCGGCGGCGAGGCCGTCGCGATGATGGTCGAGCGATGAGGCCCGGCGGTTTGAAATTTAAAAACCTCTCCAACCTGGAAATCGACCCGCTTTACACGGCCGGGTCCGTCCGTCGCTCCCGTAAGGACCGGAGCGGCCCGACCGATCCGGGCCTCCCGGGAAAATTTCCATACACTCGCGGAATTCATCCGATGATGTACCGCCGAAGGCTCTGGACGATGCGCCAGTTCTCCGGGTTCGGGACGGCGGAGGACACGAACCAGCGGTACCACTACCTGCTCGGCCAGGGGACGACGGGGCTCTCCGTGGCCTTCGACATGCCGACGCTGATGGGGTACGACTCGGACCATCCCAGATCCAAGGGGGAAGTGGGCCGCTGCGGGGTCGCGATCGACAGCCTGGAGGACATGAAGACCCTGTTCCGGGGAATTCCGCTCGACCGGGCGAGCACTTCGATGACGATCAACGGCCCGGCCGTCGTCCTGCTCGCGATGTACGCCGTCGTCGGGGATGGACAGGGCGTCTCCCGAAAAAAGTTGCGCGGCACGCTTCAGAACGACATCCTGAAAGAATACATCGCCCAGAAAGAATGGATCTGTCCGCCGACGCCGTCACTAAAACTGATCAACGACACGATCCGTTTCTGCGCCGAGGAGCTCCCCCAGTTTCACCCGATCAGCATCAGCGGCTACCATATCCGAGAGGCCGGCTCGACCGCCGTTCAGGAATTGGCCTTCACGCTGTACGACGGGCTGACGTACGTAGAATCGGCCATCGCGGCGGGGCTGGGGATCGACGATTTCGCTCCGCGGCTTTCTTTTTTCTTCAATTCCCACAACGACTTTTTTGAGGAGATTGCCAAATTCAGGGCGGCCCGCAGACTCTGGGCCCGCGAAATGAAACGGCGCTTTCATCCAAAGAATCCGGCCTCGCTGACGCTTCGCTTCCATGCTCAAACAGCCGGTTGCTCGCTCACAGCCCAGCAGCCCTATAATAATGTGGTCCGCGTCGCCCTCCAGGCGCTGGCGGCCGTGCTGGGCGGGTCCCAGTCGCTTCATACGAATTCCCTGGATGAAACCCTCGCGCTTCCTTCTGAGGAGGCCGTCACCCTGGCGCTCCGGACGCAGCAGATCATCGCCCACGAGTCCGGCGTCGCGAACACGGCCGACCCTCTGGGAGGGTCGTATTACGTCGAGACGTTGACGAACCGAATGGAAGCGGAGGCGGTAAAATATTTTAATCGCCTCGATGCGATGGGCGGGATGGTGGCCGCGATCGAGCAGGGTTACCCGCAACGCGAGATCCATCGAGCAGCCGCCCAATATCAGCGCGAGGTGGATGCGGGAGAACGGATCATTGTCGGGGTAAACCGGTTTACGGACGCACATGAAATCCCGATTCCGATTTTAAAGATTACGCAGGCGACCGAAGAACGCCAGGTCCGCCGTCTAAAACATCGGAAGTCCCGCCGCTCTCAACGTCGCCTGGCCTCCGCTCTGTCTCGTCTCACCGAGGCTGCCCGGAAAGACGACTACCTGATGCCGTTTGTGATAAAAGCCGTCCTCGCCGAGGCCACCGTCGGCGAGATCTGCGACGTCTTCCGAAAAGTGTACGGGGAATACCGGGAAGGAAATGAATTTTAGGGAGGTGATCCCACCCCATGCGTTTTGGCCAAATCGAAATTAATACCCTGACCGACGGGCTGTTTCGCCTCGACGGCGGGGCGATGTTCGGGATCGTCCCCCGACCGCTCTGGGAGAAGACCAACCCTCCGGATGAGCGCAATCGCATCCGGATGAATCTTGGAGTTTTACTGATCCGGGCCCATGGGAAAAACATTCTGGTCGATACCGGCGCCGGCGGAAAACTCGATTCCAAGTGGCAGGAGATCTATGCACTCCAGCGCAAGCCGAGTCTTGAAGAATCGCTGGCGAAACTCCACCTGACAGCCGCGGATATCGACATCGTCATCAACACGCACCTCCATTTTGATCACGCGGGGGGAAACACGTTCCGAAACCTTCAAGGGCAGATCGTCCCGACCTTTCCAAAAGCCCGTTACTTCGTCCAGAAAGGCGAATGGGACTGGGCCCACACGAAACATGAGCGCACACAGTTCGCGTACGTTAAAGATGACTTCTCGTCCCTGGAGCGAAGCGGCCGATTGACCCTTATGAACGGGGACGATGAGATCCTGAAAGGCGTCCGGGCCCTCGTCACGCCGGGCCATACGGAGCATCATCAATGCGCCTTCGTCGAGTCGGAGGGCCGGAAGGCGATTTTCCTCGCCGACCTGATTCCGATGGTAGCCCATCTCCCCTATCCGTACATCATGGGGTATGATCTCTTTCCGCTCAAGACCCTCGAGACCAAGAAAAAGATCCTCCGGCGGGCGTACGATGAGCATTGGCTTCTGATCTTCCAGCACGATCCCGATACACAAATGGGGTATCTAAAGAAAACCGAAGACCGGTATACGTTGGAGGCCGTTCATGACACGGCGAGCTAAGGAATCATCCCGTCCGGTCCGGCCCCGACGGGTGCTGATCGCGAAGATCGGTCTGGACGGTCATGATCGTGGCGTGAAGATCGTGGCGAAGGCGCTTCGCGACGCCGGCGTCGAGGTGATCTATATGGGGCTTCATAACACCCCGGAGGAGATCGTCCGGTCGGCCATTCAGGAAGATGTCGACGCAATCGGACTATCGATCCTGTCGGCCGCGCATATGACATTGTTTGAAGAGGTCATGCGCCTTCTCCGGAAAGAGAAGGCGGGCGAGATCGTGGTATTTGGGGGTGGAATCATACCGAACAATGACATCCCGGCCTTAAAGAAACTGGGCGTCCGTGCCGTCTTCACGCCGGGAACGCCGATGGTTGAGATCGTCGCGTTCGTCAAAGAGGAGATCAAACCGCATGCCGTTTTCAAAAAATAACGGCCGCGTCTACATGATCGCCGGCGGGATCACGCCGTTTAAGAAGCGGTACGACGATAAAGATTTCCGGCTGATGGTGAAGGAGGCGTACGACATGGCGCTGGCCGAGGCGCCCCGTCTCACGCCGGATCGCATCGACGGCGCGGTCGGCTCCTACTTCTCGGACCATTTTACCCGACAGCTCAAGGCCGCCAGCATGGTCCAGGACTATCTCGGCCTTTGTCCAAAACCTTCGAAGCGGATCGAGGGCGGGGGCGCGACCGGCGGCCTCTGCTTTCAGTCGGCCTGGGAGGCGGTCGCCTCCGGCCGGATGTCGGTCTGCGTGGCCTTCGGCTTCGAAACGATGTCCCGGGTGAACACCTGGAAGGGAAACGAATTCATCGCGCTGGCCTCGGATACCAATTTCGATTTTCCGGTCGGCGGGTTCTACACCGGTTACTACGCGATGATGGTCCGCCGTCATATGCACGAGTTCGGCACCACGCCCGAACAGATGGCGCTGGTCTCGGTGAAGAACCACGCCAACGCCCTCTACAACCCGTTCGCACAGAAGCCCCTTCGGCTCACGGTCGAGGCGGTCCGGTCTTCTCCGATGGTGGCCGACCCGCTTACGATGTTGGACATCTGCACGATGTCGGACGGGGCCGCGGTCTGCATCCTGGCCAACGAAGACGCCGCCGAGCGCTTCGGCCGCGATCCGATCGCGATCACGGGGGTCGGCTCCGGTTCGGATATGATGCGGATGGCCGACCGGCCCCACGGGAAGGTCCCGCTTCTGCCGCATGAGAGCGCCGGCGATTACCGGGGTCTTAAATATCCCGGCGTCCATTCCTTCCGCGGCGGACGGACGGCGGCCAGGCTGGCCTACGGAATGGCCGGCATCGCGAATCCGCTCAAGGAGCTCGACTTCATCGAGCTGCACGACGCGTACACTTCATCCGAGGTTCAAACCTACGAAGACCTCGGTCTCTGCAAATACGGAGAGGGTGGAAAATTTGTGGAGGAGGGACATCCCTTTTTGTCCAACATCGATTACGGGTTAAAATTGAAAAAGCCAGGTACCCTGCCGGTTAATCCATCGGGAGGGCTGCTGGCCTGCGGCCATCCGGTCGGGGCGACGGGCCTCATGCAGGCGGTTTTCGCGTACTGGCAGCTACAGGGCTCGATCAAGAGGCATATGAAAAGCGCCAAACTGCAGGTGCGTGGCGCGAAGCGTGGACTGATTCACAGCCACGCCGGCACCGGCACTTATATTACCGTCACAATTTTGGAGAAGCCGTAAATGGAAATCAGCGGGTGGCCGAAGCCTGTTCCCGTTCAGCGTCGCTGTTTGGCTTCGGGCCCACGCGGCGACTCGGCTTGCGTTTGGGGCCCCCGGCTTGGCGAAGGACGCGGCCAACGTGGAACGAAGGCAAATTTTGCGTGCCCCATCTTCGCAAAATTTAGCGGCCGAGCCTTAGCCGGGTCAAACGAAAGCCGCGGAGACGCAGGGCGCGATGCCAAACAGCGATTAACCGCCCCGCATCCATGGACGGATCCGCTAATATAAACGAGGTCGCTTATGCCAAGGAAGATTAAAAATGAAACCGTCGTATACAATCTCGATCCGCTTATCGTCAAGGACCATTACGAGATCGATTACCGACACTCCTACGCGCAGGATTCGCCGTTCTTCGCGGGCCTGGCGAAGGGACGGCTTCTGGGAAGCTTCTGTTCGAAATGCCGATACACCTATGCCACGCCGCGGTCCCACTGCTATCAATGCGGCCGCGCCACCGAATGGCGGGAGCTGCCTCGGGACGGCCGGGTCCATACTTACACGGTCTGCCATTTCGGGGGCGAAGCCTTCCTGGACGAGACGCCCTTCACGCTGGTGCTGGTCGAGTTCAAAGGGGCGGATACACTGTTCCTATCACGCCTGAAGGGCGCAAAACCGGAGGAAGTCCGGATCGGTATGGAAGTCACCGCCCGGTTCGCGCCGACGCCGTCCTTTCGCGTCACCGACGTCTGGTTTGAGCCAAAGCACAAAAAATCATGAGACGTAAGGCGTCAGGAGTCAGTCGATGAAGGACATCCTCTGGCGGCCCACCGAAGCGTTCCTCCGTTCCTCAAACATCCGGCGATTCATGGACCGGCACCATATTAAAACCTACGAAGAGCTGATCGCACGATCCACCGACGACATCGAATGGTTCTGGGACGCCGCGATGCAGGATCTCGGCATCGCCTGGTATCAACCCTATAATAAAGTTTTGGACACGGCAGCCGGAATCCCCTGGGCCCGGTGGTTTATGGGCGGAAAAACGAATATCGTCTATAATTGTCTCGACCGCCACCTCCCCGCCCGATCGGAAAAGACGGCCCTGATCTGGGAGGGCGAGGATGGCGACGTACGGGATCTGAGTTACGGGGAACTCAATCGTGAGGTCGGCCGTCTGGCGAAGGCGCTGAAAGACCTGGGCCTGCGGAAAGGCGACACTGTGGGGCTCTACATGCCGATGTGCCCCGAAATGGTGGCGGCTTTTTACGCGGGGCTTAAGATCGGCCTGATCGTGATCCCGATCTTCTCCGGCTTCGCCTCAGCCCCGCTCACTTCACGTCTGGGCCATGCCGGCGCCAAGCTTCTGATCACGGCGGACGCCTCAGTTCGTCGGGGAAAGGTCCATCCCGTCAAACAGGAGGCGGACGCCGCGGCCGCTCATCTTCCCGACCTTAAACATCTGATCGTTGTCAAACATCTCGGGAACGAGATCCCCTGGAACCCGGGCCGCGACCTCTGGTATCACGAGCTCATCGCCGGAGGTCCCGAACACTGCGACACCGCGCGACTGGATTCGGAAGACACCGCGCTGATCCTTTACACCTCCGGTACGACGGGACAACCGAAAGGTGCGGTGCATACCCACGGGGGCTGTTTGGCCCAGATGGGAAAGGAACTCGGGTACCATTTCGACTTAAAGCAAGAAGACTTGTTTTTCTGGTTGACCGACATCGGCTGGATGATGGGGCCCTGGATGATCATCGGCGTGCATCTCTTCGGCGGCACGGTCCTGATTATGGAAGGCGCCCCCGACCACCCGCGACCCGACCGGCTCTGGGAGATCATCGAGCGACATCGCGTTACAAGTTTCGGAATTTCCCCGACCGCCATCCGAATGTTGATGCGAGCCGGCGACGCCTGGGTGGAACGACATGATTTATCCTCCCTTCGCATTCTGGGCTCGACCGGCGAGCCCTGGGACAAGGAAAGCTATTTATGGTTCTTCCGAAAAGCGGGCGGCGGACGAATCCCCATTATCAATATCTCCGGCGGGACCGAGATCGTGGGTTGTTTTCTCGCGCCTCTTCCGATCACGCCGCTGAAGGCCTGCACCCTTCGCGGGCCGGGGCTCGGAATGGACGTGGATGTGTTCGACGATGAGGGGAGGCCCGTGCGCGGACAGAGGGGTCATCTCGTCTGCAAGAAGCCGGCGCCTTCGATGACGAGAGGGTTCTGGAGAGATCGAGATCGCTATCTCGAAACGTACTGGTTCCGATGGCCCGATGTCTGGTACCACGGCGACTGGGCCTACATCGACCCGGACGGATACTGGTTCCTCGAGGGACGATCCGACGACACGATCAAGGTGGCCGGCCGCCGGACCGGACCGGCCGAGATCGAGGAGGCCCTGATGGCCCATCCGGCCGTGTCCGAGGCGGCGGCCATCGGCGCCCCGGATCCGGTCAAGGGCGAGGAAGTGGTCGCCTTTGTGGTACTGAAACCGGGATATCCTCCCGATGAATCCCTGCGCGAGGCCCTGAAGACCCAGGTCGTCCGAATCCTGGGGAAAACCGTCCGGCCCCGGGAGATCCGTTTCGTTGCGGACCTGCCCAAGACACGGTCGGCCAAGATCGTCCGCCGGGTGATTCGGGCCAAATACATGGGGCTGGCCGATTTGGGCGACCTTTCCTCAATCGAAAATCCCCAGGCGATCGACGAGATCGCCAAGGCCCGTTAGGCGGCGAGGAATTTGTCGGACCGCCCGAAATGCATTATAATCAGAATCGAGAGAGGCCCTGACCATGAATTTCGATCTGACCGATGAGCAGAACCGGTTGAGGCAGACGGTCCGCGAATTCGCCGAGGCCGAAATCGCGCCCGGCGCGAGCGAACGGGACCGGGACAGCCGTTTCCCATGGGAGCTGATTCCTAATCTGGCCCAAAGAAAACTGCTCGGGATCATGACCCCCAAAGAGTACGGCGGCGCGGGACTGGACACCCTGAGCGCGGCGATCATCATAGAAGAAATCGCACGGGTCGACGGATCCACGGCCTTGACCGTGGCCTCCCACAACGCGCTCGCCGTTCGCCACATCGACCGGTTTGGAAACGATTCCCAACGGAAGCGCCATGTTACGCGGTTGGCCTCCGGAGAAGCCCTGGGCGCCTGGGCGTTGACCGAGCCCCATGCCGGCTCGGATGCCTCCGCGCTCGAAACCACGGCGCGGCCCGACGGCGATCACTGGGTCCTGAACGGCCAGAAAATGTTCATCACGCAGGGCACCGTCGCCGGGATCTATATCATCATGGCCTCGACCGACCGGGCGCTCGGCATAAGGGGAATCTCGGCCTTCGTGGTCGAGAAGGGAACGCCCGGGCTCACCCCGGGTCGGCCCACGAATCGATTCGGAGTCCGGGGCTCGGACACCGCCCCGCTCTCCCTGGAAAACGTGAGAATCCCGAAGGAGAATCTGATCGGCAATCTTCATGAGGGCTTCGACCAGGCCATGGAGATGTTAAACGGCGGCCGCATCGGAATCGGGGCGATGGCGGTCGGGCTGGCCCGGGCCGCGATGGAAGCCGCCGTGCGCCACGCGCACGAGCGGGTCCAGTTCCGAAAACCGATAGCGGAACACGAGGCGATCCAGTTCATGCTGGCCGATATGGCCACCGAGCTGGAGGCGGCCCGTTGTCTGGTCTATCGCGCGGCCTGTCTCAAGGATCAGGGCCGGCCCTATCGCAAGGAGGCTTCGATGGCCAAGCTGTACGCGTCGGAAATGGCGATGCGCGCGACGAACAAAGCGATGCAGATTCACGGTGGATATGGCTTTCTCAAAGACAATCCGGTTGAACGCTATCTCCGCGACGCCAAGCTGTGCGAGATCGGCGAGGGTACCTCCGAGATCCAGCGGTTGATTATCGCGAAGGAATTGTTGAAAGGAACCGGGTAATCCCTTCCGGCAACCTTCCGAGTCGCCCCATACCTTAGTGGGGGCGAAGAAAAGCCGCGGGAGCAGGGAAGGCTTCAGCCCAACCCCATATAAAAAGTTCCAATTGATGACCAATTTCGTTCGACAGATTCGACGGGGTGATTTTCGGGCGGCGGCAAAATTATTGACCGCGATCGAACGGGGCGATCCGTCTGCGATTCCGATTTTAAAAACCCTGTACCCATACACCGGCCGGGCCCATGTCATCGGAATCACCGGACCGACCGGAACCGGCAAGAGCAGTCTGATCAACGGTCTTACGACGGGGTACCGTCGCCTTCGACAGCGCGTGGGCATACTCGCCGTCGATCCCACAAGCCCCATTTCCGGCGGTGCGATCCTGGGCGACCGGATCCGGATGCGGGATCATCTGACCGATCCCGGGGTCTTTATCCGCAGCCTCGCTGCCCGCGGCGCTCCGGGTGGACTCCCGGTGCTGGTGCTGGCCGAATCGTTGCATGTTCTGGACGCATTGGGACTGGACGTGATTTTGATCGAGACGATCGGTGTCGGCCAGGATCAGACGGCCGTCTCCTCCATCGCCCGCACGACCGTTGTCGTCCTTAATCCGACAATGGGAGACGAGGTCCAGCTTTTAAAGGCCGGCCTTATGGAGATCGCCGATCTGTTCGTGGTGAACAAAGCGGATCTGACGGGGGCGGACACGATGGCGTTGCAGTTGACCGATCTGTCCGGGCACGAAAATCCCACCCCGGTTTTCAAGACTTCGGCTCTAAAACATCTCGGGTTCGATGAGTTGATCAAAGGACTCAATGACCTGGCCAAAGGAACACGACCCTTGAGACGCCCGAAAGGAGCCAAACGCCGATGACGACCGTGGCCGAAAAAATGGCAACCTTCGCCCACCGGTTGACGTTCGACGATCTGCCGCGCGACGTGGTCCACGAAGTCAAGCGGCGTGTGATCGATTCGATCGGCTGCGCGCTCGGGGCGTTTGATTCCGACCCCTGCCGTATCGCCCGTACGGCAGCTCGATTTGTGAAGAGCCGTTATCCGGCGACCGTCCTCGGCACAAACCATACCTCCGCGCCCGACCTGGCCGCCTTCGCCAACGGGACGATGATCCGTTATTTCGACTACAACGACACCTATCTGTCGAAAGAGCCGGCCCATCCCAGCGACAACATCGCGGCCGCGCTGGCCGTGGCCGAGGCGGAAGGCCGGAACGGCAAAAACCTGATCACGTCCATCGTGATCGGTTATGAGATTCAATGCCGCCTCTGCGATGCGGCCGCGCTGCGCACGCGGGGGTGGGATCATGTCACCTATGGTCCGTTGTCCACATCACTGATGGCCGCAAAACTGATGGGGCTCTCGGAACCAGAGATGGTCCATGCGCTCGGCCTGGCCGGGGTTCCCAATGTGGCGATGCGCCAGACGCGCGTCGGGGAACTTTCGATGTGGAAAGGCTGCGCGTTTGCGAATGCCGCGCGGAACGGAATCTTTGCGGCGCTTCTGGCCAAACAGGGAATGACCGGCCCGGCGCCGTTGTTCGAGGGGGAAAAAGGGTTCTTCCGACTGGTCACCGGCCCGTTCGACCTTCCGACGCTGGGAGGTAAGGGAACCCCGTTTAAAATCCTGAATACGTATATTAAATTTTACCCGGCCGAATACCATGCACAAAGCGCCATCGAGGCCGCGCTCCTTCTTCGGAAAAAGATTGATCCAAAGGATATTGGTGCGATCGAGGTCAAGACGTTTGACGTCTCGGTCGAGATCATCGGGAGGGATCCCGAGAAATGGCATCCCCGCAGTCGGGAGACGGCGGATCACAGTCTGCCCTATCTGGTCGCGGTGGCCCTCATGGACGGCGCGGTCGGGCTTGATCAATTTACGGATGCGCGGATCGCGGATCCACGACTCCGTGCGCTGATTCAAAAAGTGTCCGTTACGGACGATCCCGAATTTAACCGGGCCTATCCTGAGTCGATGCCGAATCAAGTCCTGGTGAAGACGGTCGACGGACAGTCTCATTCTCTCAAAGTCACCTATCCCAAGGGACATCCGAAACGTCCGCTGTCGGACAACGAAGTGGAGGCGAAATTCATTTCACTGACCGAACCGAGGCTTTCCAAGAAACAGATCCGAAAAATCCTGGATCGGCTTTGGAAGTTGGACACCTTAAAAAAGATGGACGATCTGCTCTCGCTTTGCGTCGTCCCCGTCAAACGAAAAGGACAGCCGGCATGACTTCCGCTTCGCAATTACGCAAGCGACTCGCTCAGGGGGTGGTCGTCGCCCCCGGCGTGTTTAATGCCATTACGGCCACGATGGTGGAGCGCTCCGGCTTTCAAGCGGCTTATCTCTCCGGAGCGGGACTGACAAACGGAATGACCGCCATGCCGGACATCGGACTCCTGACAATGACCGAGCTTGCGCAGCAGACCGCCTACATCACCTCCGCCGCGCGTCTCCCCCTGATCGTCGATGCGGACACCGGATTTGGCGGTCCGCTCAGCGTGGCCCGAACCGTTCGCGAGCTGGAACGCGCCGGCGCCGCGGCCATCCAAATCGAAGACCAGCGAGATCCGAAACGATGCGGGCATCTGGCCGGGAAGCGATTAGTCCCGGCCAAAACGATGGCCGAAAAGATCCGCTCGGCCGCAAAAGCACGGAAGGATCCCGATCTCATCATTATCGCGCGGACGGACGCGCGAGGGGTGGAGGGGTTGGGGGCCGCGATCGACCGGGCCCGGCAATACCGCGACGCCGGCGCGGACATGATTTTTCCTGAAGCACTGGAGTCGGCCGCGGAATTTTCCAAGTTTGCGAACCGTGTTAAGGGGCCTTTAATGGCCAACATGACCGAGTTCGGGAAAAGTCCGTACCTGTCAGTTCGGGAGTTTGACCGGATGGGCTATCGCTTGGTTATCTTTCCGATGACGATCTTCCGTGTCATGATGAAAGCGGCCGAGTCCGCGCTGCACGAACTGAAACGAGGCGGAACCCAACGGAGTCTATTAGGCGAGATGCAAACGCGGAAGGAACTGTATGAGCTGCTGGATTACGAGCGGTACGAAAAGATGGAGGAAGAAGTTTCACGCGGTCAATCGCGAAGACGATCCCGATAATGTGTTCCCGCGGTCCGACCCGAACCTGTAACCAAAACGGTACAAGTAAATAATCGAGAAGAGCGACGGAATGGGATGGAGGTGAAAAGAGGAAGGTTTTCAGAAAAACGATCAGATTGGCAACCGGCGGCCGTCTTCCCAGCTTCACGTTCCGAAGCCTCTAAGGTTGAAGATCGGGAAATTCCGTTGGCTCTTAAGCGAAAGGATGAACGCTATAAAAAATGTTTAAAGGTTTCTTACGAACCCTTCTTAATCTCCAGGATGACCTGTTTGGCAATCTCTTTCAACGTCTCGAAGATTCCCTGCCCTTGCGGAGCGACCGCTTCGAAGGAAGGGACTCCTTTGGGATTTAACGCTTGATTTAGTTCATCCAACGAAACGGCACTGGGGAGATCGCGTTTATTGTACTGGACGACAAACGGAAGGTTGTCCAGATTATACCCCTGTTCCTGGAGATTCCGCCGCAGGTTGTCCATGCTTTCGATGTTTGCCTCCATCCGTTCCGCCTGAGAATCCGCCACGAACACCACGCCGTCCACGCCTTTTAGAATCAACTTTCGACTGGCATCGTAGAACACCTGACCGGGAACGGTGTAGAGATGGAACCGGACCTTGAAGCCCTTGATGTTTCCGAGCGCCAGAGGAAGAAAATCAAAAAAAAGCGTCCGCTCGCTCTCGGTGGCGAGGGAGATCATTTTCCCCTTGCTGTCGGGGTTCGTCTTTTTATAAATGTACTGAAGATTGGTCGTCTTCCCGCCGAGTCCGGGACCGTAAAAAACGATCTTGCAGTTAATCTCGCGTGCTGAATAGTTGATAAACGACATGCCAACCCGTTCCCCGGTTAAACTCCAACCGATTGCGTGAAATCAGCCGAACAACTTTTCAATATCATCTTCCGTAATCTCGGCAAAGGGAGACTTCGAATCTTCCTTGGACGGCCCGCCGGCCGCTCCGGCCGGGGCCTTGGCCTGATCCACTTTTTGCAGGATCTTTTGCAGGATTTGGCCCAGGACCTCCACGCTTTTTTTGACCCGAAGACGCACCAGCCCCAGCGAAGACCGTTGGTCGAAGATCACCACGAGAATCACCCGGCCGACCAGCGAAATATGAATATTGTCCCGCTCCCCCTCGTGAAACAAGATCGAGAAATCCTTCTCGCCCAGCAGCTTGGCCATCCCGCCGGTCGCGGCGATATTGCCCGCCGTCAAAGAGGCCAAAGAGGTTGTGTCCAGGTTATCCGTTTCGCCGATCGCCGAAATCAACTGACCGTTCTTGTCGACCAGAAAGGTGACCTTGGCATTGGCCTGTTGATGAAGCCGACGGAGTTCCGCGTCGATCTGCTTGAACTCCTCTTCGTACATGATCAATCCAGGATCGGGCATACTTCAACCTCTCCCGCGGTTTAGAAAAATCTATGGAATTATAGAGGAATTAGAAGGAGGTTGCAAGCGTCACGACAAGGGCGGGTCAAGGTCCGGAGGGATTCTCATCCCATACGGCCCCCTCGTCTAAGAATCCGCCCTCCTCTTCGGAGGCGCCGGAGGGCTCCGTCAACTGGGCATAGTGGCGGGCCCATGTGATATAGATATTTCCGCTGTCGCGCATGGCCGAACAGGCCTTCGTCCACTGCTGCAGCCCTTGCGCGTCGCCGGCCTCCCGCAACTCCGCCGCGCGTTTCTCAAAAACCCGGTTGACATTTTCGATCGCCCGGGTCACTTCGAGGATGGACTCCCGGATTTCTTGTTGATTCACGGCGGATTTCCTGAAGCCTTCGGCGGGTTAACCGGCCATCAATAGGGAATCAATAACGGCGCCGAAGAACGAGGTTTCGAAGTTATGATGATGGTGCAGGAACTGCTCCAATACGAAGCGGCCCCGTTTGACGGAATCCTTCTGGTCCGACGGATCGGTCGCCTTCAGGAATATCCTGGCCGCCTCCCGATAACGGGCGAGGCCCTCTTTCGTGAGAAGATCGATGCGCGTCCCGTACGGGGTATTCCGATCGTCGATGCGAACGTCTTCCCCGGCGATGGACAGCGTCAAATGCTCTTTTTCAATATACCGACCTGCAATCTGAATATAGTTCTTCTCTTCCGCACCGACGGGCCGGTTTCCTATCCGATATTCACCGTCCCGCAGATGACGGACCAGCGCGTAATCCTTCCCGATCGTGGTGTCCCGGACCGTGATGAACCACTCGCCCTTCTTTGCATCCCGGATAAAGTAAACCGAGAGAACTCCGATATTAAGTCGAAAGATCGGCGACTTAAACCGGTATCGGACATTTCCCATCCCCCCGATAAAGGCGTGCTCGATACTCTTTTCGGATTCGAAGAAGAGCCGGCACTTGAAAAGGCCGTCCGCGACCTCCGTGACCTGACCCGCATCGGCCAACTGACGCAGATAGGACGACACCTGCTCCACGGCCTGCGCCTGCTTCTGCGGATCTTTGGGGGATTGCAACTTGAGAAGCTGGACCAGATCTTCAACCGAGAAGGCCCGATGGGGTTCTCGTTCCAAGGCCCTGAAGACGAGGTCCTTTAAACTGGGCGGCGCGGTGCTCGGAGCTTGCGGTTTTGTCGTTGTCTCCATGATCTCTCCCAATCCACGAGGAATCAAAACCCAAACGGCAGGGACGCGCGGGGGCTTTGCGGTTGGTGGTCGTAATCACCCTTGATAGGCTTGGCCGAGCGCGGCCGCTTCCGCCTTGTGCTTGTCCAGCATAATCTCGCCGGTGGCCCCATCGACCGGAGCCATGATGATCGCGTTGTGCTTGGCGGCGTCACAAACCACAACGCAGAGTTCGCATCCTTTGCAGCGCTCAATGACCACAAAAGCCTTCATCTTCCGCGTATCGAGCTTGATGCAGTCAGCCTCCGGGCAGTACATGATACAAAGCCGACATCCTTTATTGGCGACACACTTGTCATCTTCTACATACGCGATATTATACACGGCATTGATCCTCTTGTTAGACGGCCATGACCAATTTCTGGCTCTCGGCCCAGGCGGAGGCCACATCATACGATTTCTTGATCGTGGCCATGTTTTTCGCCAACAACTGCTCTTTCTTGGCAAACTTCTTTTTGATCGCCTCATCCAGCGTGGCCGTTCCCCCGGAGGCCACGTACTTCTTGCCGAACCGGTCCTGAATCGCCTGGTCCACCGCCTCCATCGTCACCACTTTGGAAATGCCGGTGACCGCACCGATCATGGCCATATTCGTGGAGAGCTCGGTCCCGGCGATCTCCAGCGCCATTGCCGTGCCGTCAAACGTGTAGACAGACACGTTCAATCCTCTCAGATGCTCTTTGTCCTCATCGTTCAGCAGGTCCGAATTGGAATTTATTATCAGCAATCCGTTCTTCTTAATGCCCGAGTAGAACGGAGCGGTGTAACTCTTCTGGAGGGTAATCACCTGGGGGTGGAATACCATGATAATATCCGGATAGACCAACTCTCCCCGATCATAAATCCGCTCGGAGCCGATCCGGCAGTAACTCTCGGCCGGGGCCATCCGTTTTTCGGCTCCGAAAAAGGGATTGGAGATCGAAAATTTCCCGTCCTTGTTTGCGGCCATCGCCATCACGTGGGCCGAGGTTACTACTCCCTGCCCGCCCAGTCCGGACATTCGAATGTTAGTGCGCTTCTTCAACATGGTCGTACCCCCTATTATCTGTGGGGGCCCATGCGGATGGAACCTGACAGGTCCTCCGATGCCCCCATACCCCGAGCCTCTCGCGGCAAAGCCGCGAACCGGCTCCTTTTTTTATGCGGCCGGCTGGGCCGCCGTGATGGCTGCGGTCTTTTTCTTCGCCTCGATGTCGGCCAGGTACTGTTTGGCCTCATCGGTGATGTACTCTTTGTAGTTGAAGCGTTCGCCCGGTTTCTCGGAGTCGCGCATCTCTTGTAGACCTTCCATGCTGTTCTTGCCAATCTCGAGAATGCAGGGCGTATACATCTGAATATACGTCGGCCCCACTTCGCGGGCCAGCAGCACCGCATTCTTGATCACCTTCTCGACCAAGGAAGGCTTGCTGACTGTCAGGTTGACGACGTAACAACAGCCCGATTCCCGTGCGATCTCGGGCAACCGAACCTTGTCGAACTTCTTGCCCGTCGGAGCCATTTTGGCCACGAAACCCTTTCGCATCAGACCGGATTCCTGTCCGCCCGTGTTGGCATAGAGCTCGTTGTCAAAACAGATCGTCGTGAATTTCTCCTGTCGGAACCAGGCCTGCAGCGTCATGTCGAGGCCGATGTCCACGGTCGCCCCGTCGCCGGCCAGCACCACCACGTCCTTGATCCTGTCCGGGAATCGGACGGTCAGGGCCCGCTTAAGCCCACTGGCGATCGCATTCTGGTTGCCGAACAACGAATGGATGTTATGCACCGCCACCATGGGAAAGACGAGGCTGGTGCAGCCGGTCGAACCGACCATCACCGTGTCTTCCGGATTGGGAAGCGAGGCGAGGATGTATCGGAAGGCCATGGATTCGGGGCAGCCGGCGCAAAGCGAATGTGCCTCGATCAACTCCTTGCTGTTCCCGATGTCCTTCCACCCGCGGTCTTCATTCCCGTAGGTCGACTGCTCGACCAGATCGCGATACTCCGGCGGCATGATGTCATAGAACTCCGGACAAATCTGAATCTTTTCTTTGCTCATGACGCTTCTCCTTATTTTCTCTTTAATCCGTTAGAAATCAGCTGCCCCGTCCTGCCAGTGTCGCCACGTGCCGACCCAAGGTTTTCTGGATCTCTTCCGCGATGACTTCCGCCGGCATCGTCATTCCACCCGCCACATGGGGCCCGGCGATAATTCGATGGTTATTTGGAAGGGCGGCCTTCAACTCCTGAGCCAGCCACCCGATGACATTGAACTCAGGCACGAAAATATGCTTGGCATTCTTTGTGGCCTGACGCAATTCTTCAAACGGGAAAGGTCTCAGGCTTTTCACCTTTACCAAGCCAACCCGAATACCCTGATCTTCCAGCAGACGAATCGCTTCCCGACCCTGGGACACGGCCGTCCCGGATGCTACGATCAATATCTCAGCATCTGTGTTCTCGGTCTCTATCAAACCCCCGATCAATGGGATCGTATGTTTTCGAGATCGCTCACAGGCCGACCGGGTTTCTTCCTGCCAGGAGGCATGAGTCATGTAGCTGATGTAATTGGACTTCATAATAAAAGGATCACGCATCATGCGAACAGGCGGGCATTCCATATCCATGCAGACGACCGGCGAACGATAGGGATCATAGGGGGGAAGGCACATTTCCGGCGGCGTTAGCATCACCGTGTCCTTGGTATGGGTCACGAAAAACCCGTCGCAGCAAAGCGCGAGGGGAAGATGAACGTCGGGTTGTTCGGAAACGATGTAGCCCATCAACATCCAATCAAAAAAGTCCTGGGCCGTCTCTGCATGCCACACCAGCATCCCTGTTCCTAACAGAAAGTACATCTCCAATGTGTCCGGCTGGATGCTCAGGGGCGAATTGATGCCCCGACAGGTCACAATCATCTGGATCGGCAATCGCGCCCCCACCCACATGGGGAAATTCTCGAAGGCCCGCATCGTGCCCGGTCCTGCCGTCGTTGTAAAAACCCTGGCCCCGCCGAATGCCGCACCGGCGCACTGGCTCATCACGGCAAATTCGCTTTCGCCACGCATATAATCGGCCACATATCCTTCCGCGTACAGCTCTCCGATCAAGGCAGCCGCTTCGCTCTGGGGCGTGATGGGATAGGCCACCATCACATCGACGCTGGCCCGGCGGATGGCCTCCTTGATCACCTCGCTACCGGTATAAAAAGCTGCGGTACGAGGGGCCTTGAAAAAGAGATCGTTAGGGTCGGTGTAGGTCTGGCCCTTTTTGTTTTGTTTGCCGATCAGGCTTTTCTGGGCTTCGGAAAGTTCGTTTGCCATGGTTAGCCTCCTCCATCGGATAATTTTGCAAATGCGTTGTCCCGGTGTCGTTCGTCCCCGTTCCCGGTCGTCGACTCGGCGGGTCGGACCCAGGGGGTCCCTTTGAGTTTGCTGACCCACTCGGCCAATCGAAGGATCTTTTCGGGCGAAGTATCCCGGATCGTGAGATTGGCGTCCTCATGACCGGCTTGGGCGCAAAGCGCAATCGTAAAACAACTCGTCCCGCCCCGGATAATCTTCAGAGAAAGATTGGCCATGTGACAGTGAACGCCGACAAAGATGCAGACGTCTTCCTTGTTGTGCCAAATTGTCAGGTTGGGGTGATTGGGGTTGATCTCCACCTCGGGATTGATCTTGGGATACTTGGGCCGATAGTCGGCCATCGGGATGATCCGGGCCGGTATAACATCGGCCAGGACCTTAATGGCCTTCGCCTTTTTGGCGGCTTTCTCGTTCCAGTTCCAGAGCACCAGCGGTCCCGGATGAATGGTGGGATTCTTCGCCTCGATCAACTTCCGGGCCGCAAATTCGAGCGCCGCCTCCTCCGAGACGATCTCGCCCTCGATGTGGCCCTCCCCGGGCTCCGGAAGAACGATTCCCATCCGGGCGGCGCCGGGAGTAAAATAGGCCTCGGGGCCCGCCATCACTTTATATTTATCCGACTCCATAAGGCATCCTTTCTAAGGTCCCAGGAATAACCCTGTTCAAACGTTTGTTTCCGGGTTTCTTCGTCAGGGTTGTTATGTAATTTAAACGCGTTCCGCATCGTTTGTCAACGCCTTTTTAGCGTCTTTTCACCGAAACTGAAACAGGGTGTTCCATTTTTATTGCCAAGTGCCTCTGGCGACCGTTTTCCTGAATATGGCGAAGGATTTTCTCGACCCCCTGCGCCGTCCATTCCTCCGGATAGGGTTTCGCAATCACCGAAAAGATCTTGGGCACCCGGTGAATTTCCGGAAAGCTCTCCGCGCCGGTCAGAGCATCCAAGAAAGCGGCTTTGACACAAGCGGCCAACACCCCCAGGGGTTTATTCGGCTCCTCCGCCTCGATGACACCAATGGTCTTGGCCTCTTTTAATGCCGCCACAACGGAACCGGCCGGGAAAGGAACCCCGTCAATCACTTGGAACAACCCCAACCGGATTCCGGTATGACGATGGACCCGATCCACCGCCATGCGCAAAGAGTCTTCCCACGTTTCACGCGTGATAAATACCGTATCCGCATCCATCAATCCATAGGACTTGATCAGGTCATCCCCCCTCCACACCGGGGTGGGTGAAACCCAGGTTATGGAGTCTTCTTCACCGTCCGCCGTATTCCCGGATAACCCGCCATCCATTGGAACGGCGGTCCCGCGAATCAACCGGAACTCATTGACCTTGTCCGGCGAATATCGTTCCATGACCTTCAAAAATTCTTCCATCGAAAGTTGAAGCACGGCCGCCATGGCTGGCCACTTTGTAATCGGCAAAGGAGCGATGCCATATTCGAAATTGTAAATCGCAGAAACGCGTTTGTAGCCCAATGATTCAGCCATTTTAAAAGGGCTGATCTCCTTCTGAAGCCGATAGTGCCGCAGCCATTCTCCAAACGTCTTGAATTGCATGGAATTTCAATCCGAGTTACTAATTGTATGTAACAATTTAACACGCGATGTGACCTTAGTCAAGCGGTTTTTTAGATAAAATTAAGCCCAATAAGAATAGCGACTTATGCCAGTTCGCGGCGGCCTTCGAGGGATTTAATGAGGGTGACTTCATCGGCGTATTCTAAATCCACACCGACCGGAATCCCGTAGGCAATACGCGTCACCTTCACCCCGGTGGGTTTTATGAGGCGGGTTAGGTAGATCGCAGTCGCCTCCCCTTCGATGGTCGGATTGGTGGCGATAATGACTTCTTTGGTCTCGCCCAACTTCAACCGGTCGAGTAGAGATTGGGCTTTAATTTCGGCGGGTCCTCGGCCGTCCAGGGGCGAAAGACTTCCGACCAGGACATGGTATAACCCCTTGTACTCACCCGTGCGTTCGATGGCGAACAGCGTGCTCGCCTCTTCGACCACCAGAATCCGGGTCCGATCCCGCAAGGAATCGGTGCAGAAGCGGCAGACCTCCGCTTCGGAGATGTTATTGCACCACCGGCAGAACCGAAGGCGTTCCTTGACATCCAAGACCGCCTGAGCCAACCCATGGGCCTCCTCGGCGGGCATCTTTAGAAGAAAAAAGGCCAGGCGCTGGGCCGTCTTTCGACCGATGCCCGGGAGTTTCCGGAGTTCTTCAATGAGTCGGTCGAGTGGGTTTTGAGACATTACTTTCATCGGCAAATTTCCCCTAAATAAGGTTACGGGAACAGGCCCGGTATCTGGATTCCACCCGTCAGGGTTTTCATCTGCTCGGCCATGAGTTCCTGTGCCTTGCGCCGCGCCTCATTGACGGCCGCGAGAACAAGGTCCTGAAGCATTTCGACCTCCTGCGGATTGACCACCTCCGGATCAATCTTGATCGATACGATCTCCTGCCTTCCGTTTGCGACCACGGTCACCATCCCTCCGCCCGCGGTGGCTTCAACCGTCTTTTGACCGGCTTCCTCCTGAAGCCGGGCCAGTTTTTCCTGAAGGGCCTGAGCCTGTCTCATCATGTCCCCGAATTTAGTCATATCTTCCTCGTTGAAAGTAACGGACTGATTCAGCCGGTTTAGGGTTCTTTAATATCGATCACTTCACCGCCCAGAATATTCAGGGCTTCTTTGACCAACGGATGGGCCATGCTTTCCTGCTGGATCCGCTTGCGCTGAAGTTGACTTTGTTGTTCGTGTTGGAGTTTGAGTCGTGTGCGCTCGGCGGCCGATCGTTCCCGGCGAACCACCTTCAATTCAACCGGTTTTCCGAAAACCTCCCGGAGCGCCGATGCGATGACCGCCTGGGTCTCGTCTTTCTGGATGAAATCCGCAAAGACAGCCGCTCCCTCGTCATAGCCGATCACCAAAATATCTTTTTCATTCCCCGGGATCCATTCCTGGACAACCCCTTTCTCCAGATAGGAGCCAACGTTGGGTCTTTCTTGGAGGAGTCGCTTCACGACCGCGCCCCAGCGCTCCAAAGGCAATCCCGGTCTGCCCGATTCTTCGGAATTGATCTCGATGGGCTTGACCCGGGCCGGTCCGGGTTGGGGGGGCTGAACTTCGGACTTCGGATCCGGATCGGTCGTCGGGCTGGCTTGAACCTTCGGCCCCGCGGCCCGGACCTCCAACGGCCCGGCTATGGGGACTCGGGTGTCTTGGCTTGTGGTACTTCCATCCTGGAGAGACCGTTCGAGATGCTGAAGCCGTTCCAGCAACCTTTCAAACGATTCAAGAGGTTGAATCTGGGTGGCGCGAATCACGGCCATCTCTAGAACAAAAACGGGATGGGCCGCTCCCCGAAACGACTCCAAGGCCATGGAGAATACACCAAAAAGCCGTTGCATCTCCTCGAGGCTTGCCCAGGAGGAAAGCTGCCGGATTTCTTCCACCTCTTCCGAGGACAGATCGATCATCTCCTCCGGCGCGGCCGTCGATTTGGCCATCACCAGGTGACGGAGATATTCCAGAAGCTCCCCGGTAAACTGCCGGTAGTCCATTCCCTGATCGGCCAGCTCTTTGACCCGTCGCAGCGCCTCGGACGTTTGGCGGCGGAGGATCGCCATCACCATGGACATCAGCAACTCTCGACCGGCCGCCCCAAGGATCACCTGAAGGTCCTGATCGCTCACCTCTTTGCCGCCGTAAGCCACGCCCTGGTCCAAGAAGCTCAGCGCATCGCGCAGGCTGCCGTCGGCGGCCTTCGCGATCATGCCCAGGCCGGGCCCTGAGATGCGGACGCCCTCCTCCCGAATGATGCGCTCCAGCTGGGCGATGATCTCCTGGCGCGTGATGCGTTTGAAACGAAAATGTTGGCAACGGGACAGGATCGTGGAGGGAATTTTGTGATCTTCCGTCGTGGCAAAGATGAAGATCACATGGGACGGCGGCTCTTCCAGAGTCTTCAACAAGGCATTGAAGGCCTCCTTCGTCAGCATATGGATTTCATCGATAATGTAAATGCGGTATTTCCCGGCCATGGGCGCGTATTTCAGGACCTCCCGCAATTCACGCACCTCATCGATCCCGCGGTTGGAGGCCCCGTCGATCTCGACCACGTCCGGCGACTGGCCGCCGGTGATGGCCCGGCAGGAAGGACAGTCCTGGCACGGGGCAACCGTCGGTCCTTTGACCGCGGTCTCGCAGTTTAAGGACTTGGCCAGAATCCGGGCCATCGTGGTTTTGCCCACCCCGCGCATCCCGGAAAACAGATAGGCATGCGCGATCCGCCCCTGTCGAATCGCGTTGGTCAGGGTTCGGGCGACATGGGTTTGTCCCACGACCTCTTCAAAGGTTTGGGGACGCCATTTGCGGGCCGAGACTTGGTAGTCCATAATTAATATGAATCCCGTTGCAGCCGTAGAGACATTGAGAGCCGGTCCGACCGACCGGCAATCGAACATTTGAGCCATAGATAGCGGACCGCAATGCGAGCCATATCCAATGTTCCATTCTCTACGGCTCCATTGCTCTGGAATTTTGCGAAGCAAAAATTCAAGGCCAGGCGACCTGCGGCACCCAGAAGTATTTGCTTACCGTTGCTTCCTTCCGGACCTGGCGGGGTTTGCAAGCTTCCGTCGCACAGGGCCCGGCCTTTTTAAAACGATTTACAATTTACCAAAATTTCCCGCCCAATCGGGCAGATCGCGAATGGTAAACGGACCGCAATGCGAGCCATATCCAATGTTCCGTTGTCTATGGCTCCATGGCCCTTAATATTTGCGGAGCAAAAATTCGGAGAGGGAGGGATTCGAACCCTCGAGGAAGCTTTTGACCCCCTACACGCTTTCCAGGCGTGCCAGTTCAGCCGCTCCTGCACCTCTCCTTTTTTAAACCATTTACGATTTACTATTCACCATTCACCAAATTTTCCGCAGGCACCTTAATTCGTAAACAGTAAAATGGGAGAAAATTTTCCTGCGGAAAATTTTGGCGGAGAGGGAGGGATTTGAACCCCCGGTGGAGTTTCCCCCACAACTGCTTTCGAGGCAGTCGCCTTCAGCCGGGCTCGGCCACCTCTCCATAAAAATT
>Ga0335082_10000224_pt1 | contig 57922 bp, 54 predicted proteins | sample Lox_Sample_41_FD_206718 | JGI IMG/M metagenome (GOLD analysis project Ga0335082, IMG submission 206718) | Soil microbial communities from Loxahatchee National Wildlife Refuge, Florida, United States - Lox_Sample_4.1 | ecosystem: Environmental > Terrestrial > Soil > Wetlands | place: USA... | reverse complement strand
ACGTAAATTCTTGCACTGTCGGCGCGTGCTACCGCCCACACCGGATTGGTCCCGGTAGGGATGGTCTGGGTTACGGAGCGGTCTACCACGCTGATGGCGGTCACAGTGCCGTCGCCCTGGTTTACGGCGTAGAGTTTTTTCTGGTCCGGAGTTTCCGCCAGCGCGACAGGTTGATTGCCCACCGCAATCAGCGGGTTCAGCATGGCATTGCTTGCGGCGGAGACCGCCGCCACCGTATTGTTCCCGAAGTTTGCCACGTAAACCGTTCCGTTTTCCGTGGTATGGGCAAATACCGGGCGTGAACCCGCCGGCAGGGAAGTCGTCGTCACCACGGTTGGGGTTGATCCCGGGCTAGGGGAAAACGACGAGACCGAGTCTTCCAGCGTGTTCACCGCATACACGCGAGAGGCATTTGAGATCAGGGTGGCGTGGGCCGGGCCCAGGCCGAGTTGGGCCACGCCAATGTTGGTGTCGCCGGAGATATCCAGCCGGCTGCTGGCACCGGGATCGATGGAACCGTTGTTACTGAGCACCAGCACGAAATGAATGGCATCGGGATCGGGTTGAGGGGGGACAATAGGAACGGCGACGGGACGGTACTGGTCGCCGCAGCCAATGCAAATCAAGAAAAGAGTCAGAATGCCCAGCAAACGGGCCGCACGCCAACCAATCATCCGCACTCCAGCAGAACCATCCATGAACTCACAATGATCCGGAAGAGGTTTCATTTTAATGGTTGGCTGAAATATGCGCCAGCGGAGGAGCTGGCAATTGGCACTTGGCCTTTGCAGTCTGATGCCTTCTGGCAGGTGAAAGGCTGCTCTTTAAGAGTTGATAGAGAATTGTCTTGTGAAGGTCGTGCTGAAACACTGATTGCCAATTGCCAATCGCTAAAATGCTGGTCCTACGCCTTCCCCCGTGAGCGTTTTCCGGAAGCCGCTTCCCGGGCCGGCGCTGCCGGCTTCTTTTTTCCTTCCATCTCGGCCAGGCTCTGTTTGAGGGCAGCCATCAGATCGACCACGGGGGCAAGTTTCTTCGGCTTCTCTACTTCTGTGATCTTGCCGCCTTCCAGCTTGGTCTCGATGAGCTTTTTCACGTTTTCCTGAAAAGTGTCGTGATACTTTTCCGGGTCCCACTCGGCGGCCAGAGCTTCAATCAACTGGTGAGCGACTTTGACCTCCGCGTCTTTTAGTTCGACTTCGGGGGCGCCAAATCCTTCCACCTTGCGGACCTCTTCAGCGTAGTACATGGTGTGCAACATGAGTCCGCCTTCGTGCGGACGCAGGAACACGGTGTACTCGCGATTGTGCATGGTCAGCTTGGCGATGGCGACGTATTCGCTCTCTTCCAGGGCCTTGGTCAGCAGGGCGTAGGGCCTGCGTCCCGCCTCTTCCGGCAGCATGTAGTAGGAGGATTCGAAAAAGACTGGATCGACCTCGCTGGTCTTGACGAACTCCAGAATCTCCATGGTTTTCGCGGTTTGGGGCTCGATCTTTTTGATCTCTTCCGGTTCGATTACGACGTATTCGTCTTTGCGGAACTCGTAGCCCTTCACGATCTCGCTGCGCTCCACCACGCGATTGTCGGCGGGACAATAATATTGCTGCTTGACCCGCTGCAGGTCGTCGCGATGCAACATGTTGAAGGAGATGCCGCTGCTGCGCGCGCCGGAAAAAAGACGAACCGGCATGGAGATCAGACCGAAGGTAAGATATCCCGACCAAACCGAGGCTGCCATAGTTCCCCCTCGAAGCAGAAAACGCCCAAGCGTAGTGCAGTTTAGACTACGCAGGGGAGTTTGATGCAGCCGGCAAGCTCAGGGAACCCGAACAAGAAGCCCCAGCTGTAGGACTACCGACAAGGCTACACTATATCTTGTGGATGATCGAGAAACTGAGCGTATTCCTAACTGGGACTGATGTGTATGGGCACTCTCCATTCAGCGCCCTGGCCATTCTTGCTTTTGCCGGAAAGGAAGGGCGCTGGGCGGTTGCCGGCCTGCTCACTGTAGCCTTCACGGTGCTGGCCCGCCGGCTGCGCGGGGTAACCAACTCGGGCGCGCTGGCCGGGGCATTTAGCTGCTTCGTAATTTATGTGAGCGGCGGGCCGGCGGCTTTCGCGGCGCTGATCACCGTCTTCGCGCTGGCCTGGATCACGACTCGGCTGGGCTACGCTCGCAAACAGAAGCTGGGGACAGCGGAGCGCCGCGAGGGCCGGAAGGCGTCCCAGGTGGCGGCCAATCTCGGAATCGCTACGGCGTGTGCCGCGGCCTCCATCATCAGTCATGAGCGGACAATTTTCCTGCTCGCAACGGCGGCAGCGCTTTCCGAAGCTGCTGCCGACACGGTCTCAAGCGAAGTGGGCCAGGCTTTCGGCGAGCCGCCTCGCTTGATTACGAGTTGGCGCTCGGTGCCCGCAGGAACCGATGGCGGGGTCAGCCTGATTGGGACCACGGCCGGAATCGCCGCTGCTGGAATTGTAAGCTCGGTCTGCCTTCTTGGCGGATTGCTGCCACTGCCATGGCTGGCAAGTTCCATTGGCGCTGCGGTCCTGGGCATGATTGCCGACAGTTTTCTGGGTGCGGGGCTGGAACGACGTGGGTTGGTTAATAACGACTTGGTAAACTTCCTGGGCACCTTGACAGCTGCGGCAGCCGCATATTGGCTGGCCTGAATTCACCCGCCGATTCCGCGTTTTACCCCGGTAGGTCATGTACTGATGGGCCTTGCTGGTGGTTACCCTGCGCGCGAAAATCCTACCGAGCACCTTCCCCTTACGAGTGCTTGCATCTGACTGCTTTAGCCGGGTTTCCAGAGACCGACGAACCGGAAAGCAAGGAAAGACGTATAGAAGTAAATGAAGATCCAGAAGTTTGTAATCGGTTATGTGCTGGCCCTGGCATTGTTGCTGTTTGCCCAGCAGCGTCCGGCCACCACCCAGGCAGCCGGCTTCCGCGAGGTAGCTGATCTTACCCACGCGCTCTCAACGGAAGGCTTCGAGAAGCCTCATAGATCGCCTTATCGCGTGGAGAACGTGGCTCTCACCGACAAGACCTACGCCTCGAGGGCTACATCGTCCGAACAATTTTCTACCCGGATTATTGCTCCCTCCCGATTGGGACGCGGCCAGTGGACGGTTGACCAGATCCCAGCAGGCCGCCTGATCGGGCCGCTGGTGGTGCTTGATGTCAGCGCCAGCGCGAAAAACAATCCAGATTACGAGTTGTCGGTTGAGGACGTTGCCCGCTGGGAGCAGGCCAACGGGCCGATCCCCCTGGGCGCAATCGTGATGCTTCGTACCGGCTGGGGCTCGCGCTGGAACTCAATCAGAAGTTACCGCAATCCCGACGTGAGGGGTGCCATGCACTTCCCGGGATATTCCGAAGACGCTGCCCGCTTCCTGGCGGAAGGTCGAAACGCTCTCGGTCTGGGCATTGACACGGCGAATCCCGATCGCGGCTCCGCTCAAATCCTGGCTGTAGGTCAATATGTGCTCGAACACGGGCTCTATCTTCTGACCAACGTGGCCAACCTCGATCGCATGCCCGCCAACGGCGCGGTGGCCATGGTGGCTCCTGTGAAAGTGGCAGGAGGATCGTCGGCGCCGGTCCGCATTCTGGCGCTGGTGCGCTAGAGAACTTTTTTGGCGGCGCGCGGGCACAGTAATAACTTCAGGTCGCGCTGGTTACTTCTTCAACCAGCCTTCTAACTCCAGCCAATCGGCGAACCGGTCGATCCAATGATCCGTAGGGAGGTTCTGCTTGCGCATTCCGAAACCGTGGCCACCCTTGGCGTATATGTGCAGTTCAGCCGATTTATGCGCGGCCGTCCACCTTTCGTACAAGGCAACGCTTTCCGGCGCGAGTCCGAGTTGATCATCGGTCGCAGCCGCGACAAACATTGGCGGTGCGTCCGCTGGAACGGGAACGTCTTTGGATATCTCTCCACCCGCATAGATCGGGGCCACGAAGGCGGGCCGGCCTTCAGCCGAGTAATTGAAGGCAACCCCGGAAGTGACCCTTCCCCCCGCGGAAAATCCAATAATGCCGACACGGTCGGGGGAAACTCCCCATTCCGAGGCGTGCTGCCGAACGTAAGTGACTGCCGCTAACCCGTCGGCGACCGCCAGGGGAACGACTTTGCCTACCGCCTCGTCAAATTTCTGCCGGTTGGCAATCAGCGTCATAAATTCCTGTGTGCCGTCTTCGCCGGTATGTGCCAGACGGTATTTCAACACAAACGCGGTCACCCCTCTCGCGGCCATGTACCTCGCGACATCGGTGCCCTCACTGGTGATGGAGAGAGCCATAAATCCGCCACCCGGGCAGATCACCAGGGCGGTGCCGTTTCTCGACTCCGAAGAAGGCTTGAAAACGGTCAGGCTGGGCTTGGTCACGTTGGTGACCACTTCCGTGTTCCAGACTTTCGAGAAGTACGCTTTCTCCGGATAGTTTTCCTGCGACGAACCCGGCGGCGTGCCGGGGTAGAGGGGAATGACGTCCTGAGCAGCGGCCAGGGTGGCCAGAAACGCTACCAGGAAAATTGCGCGAAGAAGGGATGTTTTCATGGCCGCGTAGTGTAGCAGAGAGTCGCATCTGGGGAAGGCCAACACACATCCTTAAACAACATCTGTCTTTGAGATTTTCGTCCTGGTGGCCGCTCTCCATTGCTTTTCCGCGCATTTTCGCGTTTCCTGTTCTCGCTGTCGTGACTAGTATTCTTCATGGAGGAAAGATGAGCGATCCCCGTTACCCCATCGGGAAATTTGCTTTTGCCGGTCCGCCCGACGAGCAACAGCGACAGAAGTTCATCACTGACATCGAGCAGACTCCGGCCGCTCTGCGGCAGGCGGTGCAGGGTCTCTCGCCACAGCAGATCGCGACCCCTTATCGCGATGGTGGGTGGACGGTGCGACAGGTGGTCCACCATGTTCCCGAAAGCCACATGAATGCCTACATCCGCTTCAAGCTGGCATTGACGGAAGATGTCCCCACCATCAAGCCTTATATGGAAGATCGCTGGGCTGAGCTTCCCGACGTCCAGACCACGCCGCTGGAAGTGTCGCTGGCGCTGCTCGACTCACTGCATAACCGCTGGGTGCGCCTGTTGCGAGGGCTGCAGCCGCAGGACTGGAAGCGGACCTTCAACCATCCCGAGCTGGGGACCATGCCGCTCGAGAAAAATCTGGCCTTGTACTCCTGGCACGGCCGGCATCATGTGGCCCACGTCACGGAGTTGCGCAAGAAGATGAACTGGTGATGAGGCGAAACCTCGGCTAGGATGACAAGGGCTGGAGTCAGGATGTAAGGCCGGAAGAGCGGATCCAGATGTTTGCCAAAATACAGCGCATTCATTTTGTCGGCATCGGCGGCATCGGTATGAGTGGCATTGCCGAAGTCCTGCTGAGTCTTGGCTACAGAATTTCCGGTTCCGATCTCAAGAGCTCACCCGTGACCGAGCGCCTGGCGGGCTTGGGTGCCACCGTTTTTGAAGGCCATGCTGCCGGGAACATCGCCGGCGCGGAAGTTGTGGTCACCAGTTCTGCGGTCGCGCAGGAGAATGCCGAAGTCGTCGAAGCTCATCGACTCCACATCCCGGTGATTCCGCGCGCCGAGATGCTGGCCGAACTGATGCGTTTGAAATATGGCATCGCGGTCGCGGGCATGCACGGCAAGACGACGACGACCTCCATGGTGGCCGCGGTATTGGCTGCGGGAGGTCTTGACCCCACGGTCGTGGTGGGTGGCCGGGTGAACGCCCTGGGCTCCAACGCCCGCACCGGCAAGTCGGAGTACCTGGTGGCCGAAGCTGACGAGAGCGATCGCTCGTTCCTGAAACTTTCTCCGGTGCTCGCCGTGGTCACCAATATTGACCGCGAGCATATGGATTGCTACCGCAACATGCGCGACGTGAAAAAAGCATTCCTGGATTTCATGGATCGCGTGCCTTTCTACGGCGTGGTGGTGGTCTGCAATGACGACGCGCCGCTGCGCAAGTTGTTTCCACAGATTCGACGCCGCACCGTGACTTACGGCACGCGGCGAGGGTCGGATTTTCATATCAGAGTGCGACAATCTACATTTGAGTCGGGAGAGCGGCAGCCGGTCAGCCATTTTCGCGTGGCCTATGGTGAACGCGACCTCGGCGAGTTCCGGCTGCACGTGCCCGGGGTGCATAACGTCCTGAACGCGACCGCAGCCATCGCGGTGGGAATCGGCCTTGACATTACTGCCGATGACATCCGTATGGCTCTGGAAAACTTCCGCGGCGTGGACCGGCGCTTCCAGTTACGGGGCAAGGCGGCCGGAGTCAGCGTGATTGACGACTACGGCCATCATCCCACCGAGATTCGCGCCACCCTGGCGGCTGCGCGACAGTGTGGCTTCGGCAAAATTCACGTCATATTTCAGCCCCACCGCTACACTCGCACCCGGGACTTGATGGACGAATTCGCCACCGCCTTTCAGGATGCTGATTCGCTGGCCGTGCTCGATATCTACGCCGCCAGCGAAACTCCGATCGAAGGGGTCACGGGCGAAGGCCTGGCCCGTCAGGTCAGCGAGAAGGGGAAGAAGCCGGCGTCGTACGTGAGTTCGTTTACCGATGCGGTCGCAGCGGTCGTGGCAGCTGCCCGGCCAGGAGACATGATTCTGACCCTGGGCGCGGGCAGCGTATCCCAGTTGGGACCGACGATCCTGGCGAAACTGCAGGAAAACAAGGCCATGGCATCCCGGCCCCGGACCGCTGTCTCGGCCACTTAAGGGCTTTTCGACCGCGCACAAAACATCCCCGGCCTGATAACGACTTTTTACCTGGCCCGTCTAACGGACAAAGAGAAATGCCATGGAATCCGAAAAAATGATGTACTGGGTGACCTTGGGTGTTCTGGCGATGGCCGCGATTACCGGCGCGGTGACCGGGCGCGCGGGATGGGGCGAGCAGCTAGCCGACCGCTCCATCGCGATGATGTCGCGGGCTTCTGCACAGGCCATGAACTATGCGAAGATAGCCGGGATCGTGCTGGGAAGCGGCGAAGAAGATTCATTGCCACCGGTGCGCACCGTGCTCGAGGCCCAGAACCGCCTGGCCTGTGTGCAACGGGTCCTGGTTCGGCGACAGGCGGAGTTGGTGCGGGTGCAGACCATGAGAGTCCGGGTGCGTACCATGGTTGTGCCAGACCGGAACATGGTCGTTGAAATTCCCCAAGTCCCCGAGAACTAACCTAGGGGCAGATGTCCCCATCTCGCACGGAGCAAGACTCCGCCATCTTCTGCGGTCCGCCAAGATTTGTCGACTGTTCAGATGCTGCGCTCGAGAGGACATCTGTCCCTACGCACTTCGCTGTGCCTGTGCAAAACCCGCCAAATTTTTCTATCTCTGCTGCGTAAAAGCAGTTATAGTAATTTTGCTCAGCGATTCCCTGACGACAACTGACCTGAGTTGATGGCGCGGAAATCCGGCCCCACCATCTCGCAGGAAGAGTTGTATCCACTGGCCGACGAGCCAGGCCGCGAAGAAGCGAACGATGCGCGCCTGCTCGACTTGGACGTGGAACAGGAACCTCCATTCCTGCGCGTGCAGAAGCGTGTCTCCGTCCGCCGCGGTTCACTTCCCAAGAAAACTGTGACTCGCCTGACCTGGGCGGCCATTGCCCTAGCCATGGTGTTCGTTTGCGGAATCGCTGTCGCCGCTCTTTATCACTATGGCGAGCGTTCCTGGCGCTTCCGGGTGGAGTCGAGCGATGACATCGACATCAGTGGGCTGCAGAACGTCACCCGCTCCCAGGTCATGGAAGTGATGGGTGGCGACATCGGCCGCAACATTTTCTTCGTGCCGCTGGCGCAGCGCAAAGCGCAGCTGGAGCAGATTCCGTGGGTCGAATCGGCCAGCGTGATGCGCTTCATCCCCAACCGCCTGAAAGTGGAAATCCACGAGCGTACTCCCGTGGCTTTCGCGCGTGTCGGCTCCCGAATCCTGCTTACGGACGCCGGTGGCACGCTGATGGAACTACCGGCCCGAAAGAAATATTCCTTCCCCGTGATCGTCGGCATGAACGGCGGGGAGCCGCCTTCCACGCGCTTGGCCCGCATGAAGATCTACAACGACGTGGTCAGCCAGCTCGATGTCGGTGGCGCGCGCTATTCGCAGGAGCTTAGTGAGATCGATCTCTCCGATCCTGACGACGTGAAGGTGACGGCCAACAATCATGCCGGCGAAGTGCTCGTCCATCTGGGATCTGCCCATTACCTGGAACGCTACAAGATCTATGTCACCCACGTGCAGGAATGGCAGCAGCAGTTCGACAAACTGGAATCGGTGGACTTGCGCTACGACCGGCAGATCATTGTCAATCCGGATTTGCAGGGCCCGATGAAGCAACCACCGCTTTCCGCCGAAGCAGCCCGGAAAGCCATGGCCGCCGGGGTCAAGCCAGCCGCTCTGGTTACGCGCATCAGCTCTCCTCCCCGGCCGTCGCCAACTCTGACCGTGAAACCACCCGCGACATCTGCTGCGAAACCGACCCCATCCCGGCCGGCGGCCAGCACAAAAACTTTCGGTGCCGCGCATCACAAAGCACGCGTCCGTCCGGTACGGGCCGGGAGCAAAGCCAGAGCAAAAGCCAGGCACAGTTCGGCGACTAAAATTTCGGCCGCCAAAACCAAGCCTGCGCCAAAGTCCGTTGCGGCGGTGAAGGCTTCGGCAAAACCGAGCCCGGCAATTGCCAAGGGAGAACCACAATAGGAATGGCGAACCAGCACGAGCACCTTCTGACCGCAATCGACGTAGGCAGTGCCAAGACCTGCGCGCTGGTGGCGGAAATTACCGACAACGGTTTGCGTTATCGCGGTCATGGCGTTGCAGAATCGCGCGGCTCGCGCAAGGGCGTGATTGTGGATCTCGACAAGGCCGTGAACTCCATCCAGAAAGCGGTGGAACAGGCCGAGGATGTGGCTGGAGCTCCCATTGAGCACGCTGTGCTGGGCATGGCGGGAGCGCATGCGCGAGGCTTCAACAGTCATGGTGGTCTCAGCTTCGGCGCCCGGGCGCGCGAGATTGGCCGCGATGAGCTGCGCGCGGCGGTGGACAAGGCCCGCGCTATTCCTCTCCCCGACGATCGCGAAATTCTGCACCTGCTGCCGCAGGAGTTCATTCTCGATGATCAGACCGGAGTGAACGATCCGCTGGGAATGATGGCCGCCCGGCTCGAGGTGCGAGTGCACATGGTCACGGTCGCCTCCGGCGCGTTGCAGAACGTGGTGACTGCAGTAAACCGCGCCGGTGTGCACGTGGACGACACCGTGTTCGAACCTCTGGCCTGTGCCGACGCTGTGCTGCGAGCTGACGAGCGCGAACTGGGCGTATGCCTGGCCGATCTGGGCGCGGGATCCACCAGCATCATCGTCTTCCAGGAAGGTGCGGTTGCTCATACTGGAGTAATTCCGGTCGGTGGCGATCACTTCACCAGCGATCTTTCGGTGGGCCTCTGCACCCCGGTGGCCGAGGCGGAAAAGATCAAGCGGCTCTACGGCAATGCCATCGTCACTCTGATCCCGGAAGGCAATGAAGTCGAGGTGCCATCGGTGGGTGACCGGCCGTCGCGCCTCATATCGCAGCGCATGGTGGGAGAAATCCTCGAGCCTCGCGCCCGCGAACTGTTCGAAATGTTGCGCGACAATCTGCGCCACGCGGGAATGTTCGAGCTTTGTGTGGGCGGCATCGTGCTGACCGGCGGCGGCTGCCGGTTGCCCGGCATTCTCGAAATCGCGGAGTCGGTGCTGCACCGGCCGCTGCGCCTGGCCTGGCCCGCGCCCCTGGCCAAAATGCCGTCCACGCTGGCCGAACCGGAGTTCGCAACTGTCCTGGGCATGGTGTTTTACGGACACCGCGCCCGTATTGCTCGCGGTATTCAGAACGAGCGCTGGAGTTCAAAGCTGAAGGCCATGTTTGTAGGAAAAGGTGCGTAGGTATTTGTAGCGCCGGCATCCTGCCGGCTGTCCCGCGGGCGACTCGCCCTCGGCGGTGCGGGCAAAAGGCCCACACCACACAGCCTCCGGGAGGGCGGCACTACTTGGGAACAGGCAGGCAAAATCCACAGAAGGCGGCGTACATGAAAAAAGAAAACGACATTCGCATCAGTTTCAATGAAGACACCCGCAACGACGCCAAGATCAAGGTCATCGGCGTGGGTGGCGGCGGGAACAACGCGGTCAACCGCATGATCGATGCCGGCATGGAGGGCATTGAATTCGTGGTCGCCAACACCGACCTGCAGGCGTTGCGCATGTCGCGCGCGCCCATGAAGATTCAACTGGGAGTGAAGCTCACCAACGGTTTGGGCGCGGGCGCCAATCCCGAGGTCGGACGCAAGGCTGCGCTCGAAGACTCCGACAAGATCATCGAGGCTCTGGAAGGTGCCGACATGGTGTTCGTCACTGCCGGACTGGGCGGTGGCACCGGTACTGGCGCAGCGCCCATCATCGCGTCGCTGGCCAGCGAAATGGGAGCGCTGACGGTGGCCGTGGTCACAAAGCCTTTCGCCTTCGAAGGCAAGCGCCGCATGCAGCAAGCCGAGCGCGGCATCTCGGAGCTGATGGATTCGGTCGACACCACCATCGTCATCCCCAACGAAAAGCTGCTGGCCGTGGCCCAGGACGCGGGCTTCTTCGAATCATTCCGCGTGGCGGATGACATTCTGCGGCAAGGCGTGCAGGGCATCTCCGACATCATCACCATTCCCGGGATCATCAATCGTGACTTCGCCGACGTGAAGGCCATCATGGCGGGCATGGGCTACGCCGTGATGGGCACGGCCACGGCCAGCGGCGCACGACGGGCCGTGGACGCTGCGCAAAAGGCTATCGCGTCTCCGCTGCTCGAAGCAGGCGCAATCGACGGCGCGCGCGGCATCCTCATCAACATCACCGGTTCCACATCGCTCAAACTGGCCGAGGTGCAGGAGGCTTGCAGCATCATTCAGGGGGCGGCGCACGAAGATGCCAACATCATCTTTGGCGCGGTGCTCGATGAGAAGGCCAAGGATGCGGTCAAAATCACGGTGATCGCAACCGGTTTCAAAGACTCCGATATCCGGCGCCGCCAGGCAGAGATGCAGTCTGGCTTTGCCGTTTCCTCGTACGTGGCCGAGCCCGAACCCGAGTACCGGCCCGAGCCGGTGCGTCCGCCCATCGTGATGGAGGAGGCACCGTCGCGGCAAATGGCCGCGCCCCACAACGAAGGCGTAGCCGTCGATACCCTGCGAGATGCCATGATCGCCAACTTCGAGAAAGAAGACCTCGATGTCCCGGCGTTCTTGCGCAAGCGCACCGAAATTACCTAGGGTCTGGTAGCGCCGGCGTCTCGCCGGTTGTCCCGGGGGCGTCTCGCCCTTGGAGATGGGCGGCAGTGCGGGTCTCGCCTGGTCGGCATCTCCCGCGATGCGAAAGCTTCCGCCGTGAGGGCGGAATGCCCTCACCACAGCCGCCGGGATCGCGGCGCTACCTGCTGTCTTTTTACGGCTCTCTCACGTCTAATGCTGACGGAGGAACCCCATGAAGCGAGCCCTGCTGTCTGGACTGACAATTGTTATGTGTCTCGGATTCCTGCAGGTGTCACCTCCGGAGTCCGATACCAGCAAGCCGGAGTACACCCGCGACAACCACCTGCTTCCTCCGAAGAACTTTCGCGAATGGATCTTCCTGTCGTCGGGCTTGGGCATGAGCTACACCCCTGGGAGCATGGATCACCAGATGTTTACCAACGTTTTTGTGCCGCAGTGGGCGTACTCCGAATTCCTCAAGAGCGGGAAGTGGCCGGACAGGACCATGTTCGTAGTGGAGGAGCGCGGTTCGGAGACGAAAGGCTCGATCAACAAGGTGGGTCACTTTCAAAGCGATCTCATGGGATACGGCGTGGAAGTCAAAGACGAAACCCGCTTCCCGGAGAAGTGGGCCTATTTCAATTTCGACGAGACGGCAAAGCCAGCCCAGGCCAATCCCAAGGCCGCGTGCTGGCAGTGTCATGAAGACCATGCGGCCGTCGAACATTCTTTTGTGCAGTTTTATCCCACACTAAAACCGGTGGCGAAAAAGTTCGGCACCTACCGGCAAGCCGCAGAAAATCCGTAGTTCGTGTTGTGTGGGTCGGACAAGAGTGTCCGACCCACACAACTCAGGCTTCTAGCGGCAGAATCGTTGGATGTCTGGTGGAGGGGGCGTCGGGACCGGGTCGAACGCGCCGGGCCAGTCGCATCCCCGGGAGACCACGGCGCGGCTTACTGTTTGTTCAAGGTCGCGGGCCTTGTATCTTGCTTCATCCACGCGATTACTGCCCAGTTCGCCTTCCAGGGCAGCAAGGTCAGGGGCAACCGTCTGATTACCGGTATCGAAACTTACCAGCAGCCATACGCAAGCTTCGAATCTGTCCTCCGTCACGCCCTGGCCTTGTTTGAAGAGCTCACCCAGTTGTGCCTGGGCTTGCGGCAACCCCTGCAGCGCAGCTTTGCGGAACCAGCCGGCCGCCTTGGAATAGTCATTTCTCTCCAGCCGGACCTGCCCCAGCAAGTACTGCCCGAAGGGATCACCCTGGCTGGCCGCCCTCTGCAGCCACGATTCGGCGGCGTTCAGGTCCCGCGGAATTCCGTTACCGGTGTAATTGAGCCGCCCCAGTAGCCAGTCTGCAAGACGATCATCCTGCCGGGCAGCCTTTTTGTACAAGTCAGCAGCCTGCCCGGAATCCTGCGGAACCAGCGATCCGGTGTCATAAAAGTATCCCAGCACAACCTGTGCTGGAGCGTAGCCCAGTTCGGCCGAGCGACGGAGGTAATCGACCGCATTCAAAGCATTGCGACTGATGCTAACGCCCATCAGGCTGCTCATTCCTTTTTCGTAAAGCTGAGGGGCATTGACTCCCAACGAAGCGCTCTGAGCCAACGCCGGAAGGGCGAGCAGAAGGCAGAGAAAAAATGGTAAGGGAAGAAGATGATGGCGCACTTTGGCCTCCAGCAGGTGATGGTCGTTGGTCGTCCGTCGCCGGTCAAAACCCGGTAGGCCATGGCTTTTGGTCATGACGAAGGGCAAGGTAAGGCGTGAGGTACGACACTGCCCTGACTTGACGGCACGCTTCCCGGCCAACACCCAAGGCCAACAAGCGCTCAGTCCAGCCTGACCAGGAATACTTTGTCCGCGTCTGCCTGTGTTTCATGCGCCACTTCCTCGGCCCGCTTGCGGTCATCTTTGAGGACGCGGATGCGCACCCACCAGTCGCCTACCGGGCTGCTGAAGCACAACACTTTCGCCGTCTTGTAGCGTCGGGTAAGGCGGCTGGCCAGTTTGTCTGCGTCGTCCTCATCCTGAAACGATCCGATTTGCACGGCCCATCGCCCACCATGATCGAATGGTTCCGGCGTGCGCAAAACCTCCAGCCGGACTGGCGCCACTCCCGCCTTCCAGACGTCCGCCTGTTTGGCTGCGGCCAGGGAGAGATCGACAATTCGTCCTTTCACAAACGGACCACGATCGGTGATTCGAACGATGGTCGAGTGCCCGGTCTTGAGGTTGGTGACTCGCACGGTCGATCCCAAGGGGAGGGTCAGATGAGCAGCGGTCAGCTGGTTCATGTCATAGATCTGGCCATTGGAACTGCGACGGTTGTGATAAGGCGCCCCGTACCAGCTGGCCTTGCCGGTCTCGACGGAGAGAGGTTTCGTCCCTTCGGGGATAGACAGTGCACTTGCGGCGTCGTCCGTTCTTTCCTGTTCTTTCTGTTCAACAGATGACGGTGGCACTCCCGGCTTTTTCGGAGCGGAAGGATTCTGAGTGGGAATCGTGGCCGGCGCCGCCATGGGCGGCGGGGGCGGTGGGCTGACCTTGGCCTGCTTCTTGCCCCCGCAGCCGCTCAGTATGAGCGCAGCTATCGCCAGAGCCAGGATGCCGCTGTACAGACGAACCCTCACCCGCGGTCGGACTTGACCTCGTCCAGATAGTCCGCCAGCCTGGACATCTTTTCGGCCGCGACCCGCAACGCTTTCGTGGAGTGTTGACGGACTGCAGGTACTACTTCGTCGTTGAGATAGGCGATGAATTCCGCTGTCTCCTTCTCCATGCGGTCAGCAGCCTCGGCCACCGATTTGTTTACGCGTGCAGAGGCGTCCTCTACCTTGCGATTGAAGTCAGTCATGCTGACAGTGTAGCTGTCGAAGCACAAAAATGCGCACCCGTCGTGCGTGGATGGCAGGTCTGGCCATTATTCCCCTCCGGCTGAGCCATGGTCAACGGGGGAACATAGGCAGTAATCAGTCGTCGGTCGTCAGTCTTCAGTCGTCAGCTGCCCCAACCGTTCTAACTGACGACTGACGACTGCTCCACGACTGCTCCACGACTGCTGTTAGAATTCTGCCCATGAAGAATCGTTCCGCGATCCTTGTCCTTCTGTCTGCTCTGTTGCTGCTGCCCGCCTGTACCATGTGGCGCGAGCATCCCGGCAGCAACAAGTGGACAGACGCGACCGGCGGCGAAGGCCTGGAGCGCAGCTTCTGGAAGCAGGTCAAGGACAAGAAATGGAATGAACTGGAGCATCACATGGCCGGCAACTACATCGCGGTGTCGCCGGAGCAGGGCCGACTCGACAGGGCAGCCGCCCTTGCCCACCTGCGGGAACTCCAATTGGATGAATACACGCTGGGGGATGTTCAAACCGAATTGAACACCGACACTTTTGTCGTGAGCTATACCGTCGCCATGCGCGGCACGCTGGCCGGCCAGCCCTTGCCCACAGAACCGGTGCGCATGATGACGGTCTGGCAGAAGCAAAAGGCGGGATGGATGACTATTGCCCATTCCGTTCTTGGGGCGGAGAAACAATAGCCTGCTTCCGAAACAGGATCGCCGGTGGCAAATTTTCGCGTGACCAACTATCGCGCAACGCGCCCGGGGGACATCCCGAAATTTGATACACTCACGACGCGACGCTGGCGACGGCGTTTGCTCTCGTGGTACGACCGCAACCGGCGGGACCTGCCATGGCGCGAGGATCGCGATCCCTACCGGGTGTGGCTCTCGGAAATCATGTTGCAGCAAACCCGCGTCGCTGCGGTGCTCGAGCACTACCGTCGTTTCCTGCGACGATTTCCCACAGTGCAGAAACTGGCTGCGGCGCGTGAGCCGGCAGTGCTGGCCGCCTGGAGTGGCCTGGGATACTACCGGCGCGCCCGCATGATGCATGCGGCCGCGAAGGCTATCGTCAAGCAGCATGGCGGGAGATTTCCCGAGGGCCTTGCCGAGCTGCGCGTCCTGCCCGGCATTGGCCGTTACACGGCGGCGGCCATCGCCAGCATTGTGTTCGATGTGCCCGCGGCGGTGGTGGACGGAAATGTGCGGCGCGTGCTGGAGCGTGTGTTTGGAAGTGGTCTAACCGGCGAGGATTCCTGGCAGTCCGCCCAAGCCCTGCTCAGCCGCAAGCGCCCTGGCGATTTCAACGAGGCCATGATGGAACTGGGCGCAACCGTTTGCCTGCCGCGCCAGCCGCGATGTTCAACCTGTCCGGTGTTCGGCCTATGCGCCACCCGCGGAGATCGGGCACGCCCCAGGAAACTGGTTCGTCAGCAGCAGCGCGATATCTGCTACGCGCTCGATCATCGCAACCAATCGATTTTCCTGGTACAGCGGCCGAAACATTCGTCCCTGATGCCGGGGATGTGGGAATTGCCGGAAATACCTGCAGGGAACCAGCCGAGCCCGGCCAGCTTCACCCTGCGGCATTCAATTACCGTGACGGACTACACCGTCCGCGTGATGCGTGGTCCGGCGCCGGGGCCAAACCGGGGACGATGGGTGCCCAGGAAGAAGATCCTGACGCTGCCCCTGACTGGATTAACCCGAAAAATCCTGCGCCAGGCGCACGTCATCTAATCAGAAGGGCAAGGATCAGGCCCATGAAATGGTTTCACCATATCTTCGGAGGACCCACGGGAGGGCGCACGATGGCGGCTTTGGAACGGGGAACGAATGCTCCAGACTTCACTTTGCCGGCGATGGACGGCCAGCAGTTTTCGCTACGCCAGGCGCGGGCGCGCGGTCCGGTCCTGGCGGCATTTTTCAAGGTTTCCTGCCCTACCTGCCAGTACGCGCTCCCCTTCCTGCAACGCATCTACGGAGCCCACGGAAACAAAGCTGTCACTATCGTAGGTATTTCACAAAACGACAAAAAGGATACGGCTGCCTTCATCAAGGAATATGGAATAACTTTCCCCGTCCTGCTGGATGACACAATTTCTTACCCGGTGTCCAATGCTTACGGACTCACCAACGTCCCCACCATTTTCTGGATTGCAGAGGATGGCGAAATCGAGATCACCAGCGTGGGCTGGGTAAAGAAGGAAATGGAAGAATTCAACCAACGCGCCGCGCAAGCCTCGGCCGGTGCGTCCCACTCGCTGTTCCGCAAAAATGAGCAGATAGCCGACTTCCGTGCCGGTTGAAGTTCGAAAAACTAAGCCCGCGGTCGCGGGCTAATGGCGGACCGTCAGGCGTCGGACCTCGGACCTCAGTCCCAGGTCATCCTGAGCGGAGTGGCTGCTTCGCATCGCGAAGCAGCCACGCAGTCGAAGGACCCCTATTGAACATATGCGGCATCGTTCCTGAGCCAATTGCTGGAAAGAAAAAATCCCATCCCATGACCGCATTGAAGGATAGGGGTCCTTCGACTCCGTGTGCTCAGGACGACAAATCGGCGGGCGGGGCGCGGGAGCCATGCCTCCGAGGTCCAAGGTCCGACGCCCACGCCCGCCGCCCGCAGTTCGACCTCGAACTTCAGCTCTTCCTTCCCGTACAATACAAAGTTCTCTCAGCCCACTTGGAGCCTCGAAGCATGCGCAAGAACCTGCTGCCGCTGTCCCTGATTTTCCTGATCGCCGGGGTGTTGGCACAGAACGCATCCCATCCCATGACGATTCATCTTGCACCGGCGGCGATTGCAGCGTTTCAGAAGATCGACGCCGAGCACATCCGCGCTCATGTCCGTTTCCTCTCCCACGACCTGCTCGAAGGACGCGGAACCGGGCAGCGCGGCGGCGACATTGCGGCAGAGTACATTGCCACGCAATTCGTCCTGGACGGCCTGAAGCCGGCCGGCGACAACGGCACTTACATGCAGAAAGTACCCATGGTTGGCATCACGCTCGCACCGGGCACCACATTTTCACTGGTCCCCTCCAAGGGGCACGCCCGGGAGCTCAAGCTGCTCTCCGAATATGTGGCTCAGGATGAAACTCAACAACCGGATTCAACCGTAAATGCACAGATCGTTTATGTCGGCTACGGCATTGAGGCCCCCGAGTATCAGTGGGACGACTACAAAGGCGTTGATGTGAAAGGTAAAGTCCTGCTGATGCTGGTGAACGAGCCCACCTCAGACGATCCCAGGTTCTTCAAGGGCAAGGCGCTCACCTACTACGGCCGCTGGACGTACAAGTACGAGGAAGCGGCTCGCAAAGGTGCGGTGGGCGCGATCCTGATTCACCAGACTGAAATGGCCAGCTATCCCTGGGAAGTGGTGCGTAACTCGAATTCGGGAGAGCAGTCCCATCTCCAGCTGGACGGTTCGCCAAAACTGAAAGTCGCCTCTTGGATTCATCTTGATGTTGCCAAAGAACTGGCCGCCATGGCCGGCCTGGACGTGGACCAGATGATGGCGCAGGCGCGCCCGCGGGATTTCCATCCAGTACCCCTTCCGGTGAAGTTGCAGGCCCACATGATCAGCAAGGTCCGGCCGTTCGAATCAAACAACGTGATCGCCATGCTGCCCGGCTCCGATGCGAAATTGAAGACTGAGGCGGTCATATACACCGCCCACTACGATCACCTCGGCATTCGTCCCGACATGCCAGGAGACAACATCTATAACGGCGCCGACGACAACGCGACCGGCTGTGGCATCCTGCTCGAAATGGCGCACGCCTACGCGATGGCGGCGCAGAGGCCGCGGCGTTCCATCCTGTTTGCCTCTGTCACCGCGGAGGAACAGGGCCTGCTGGGCTCGGAATATCTGGGCAAACATCCCCCCATTCCCGCGGGAAAGATCGCTCTGGACTTGAATTATGACGACGTTCCCCCTCTTGGTGCCCCGGAAGAAGTGGAAGTGTCGGGCAGCGAGCGGACCACCTTGTATCCCACGGTGCAAGCCTTGGCCCAGGAATTCCGGCTCGCGATTCGTCCCGATTCGCATCCGGAAGCCGGGCACTTCTACCGCTCCGACCATTTCAGCCTGGCCCGCGTGGGCATTCCCGCGTTTTCCATCAATGAAGGCGTAAAGTACAAAGGTCACGACACGGCTTGGGGCATGCAGCAGGCAAATGAATACACCGAGAAGCACTATCACCAGCCCAGCGACGAGTACCATGCGGACTCTGACTTCACTGGCGACGCTGTGATGGCCCGCTTCGGATTTGCTCTGGGCTGGCAGGCTGCCAGTTTGCCCAAGGTGGTCGGCTGGCAAAAGGGCGATGAGTTCGAAGCGGCCAGATTGAAGAGCGGCACGAACTGATCAACTTGAGTGGTTCAATGTGGTCGCGGGCGACTCGTTCGCGCTTAGGGGGACGGGCGGGACGCCCGTCCCCCATTTCAGCTCAGTTATCCATCACTTTAATATTGGGACTGAGAATGAGTGTCGGCTCAGTGACCCGCTGCACATCGTCCGCCGTCAACCCGGGAGCGACTTCTTCCAGCACCAATCCAGTCGGCGTCACCTGGATCAACGCCATTTCGGTGACGATGGTATGCACGACCTTGACGCCGGTCAGAGGCAAGGTGCACTTTTTCAGGATCTTGGGCTGAGCATCCTTGGTGGTGTGCTCCATGGCCACGATCACGCGGCGCGCGCTTGCCACCAGATCCATGGCACCGCCCATGCCTTTGACCATCTTGCCTGGAATCATCCAGTTTGCCAGGTTGCCTTCCTCATCGACCTCCATCGCCCCCAGGACGCTCAGATCGATGTGGCCGCCGCGAATCATGGCAAATGAATCGGCGCTGGAAAAATAGGCGGTGCCTTTTATTTCGCTGACCGTTTCCTTCCCGGCGTTGATGAGATCACAGTCTTCTTCGCCCTCGATGGGATAAGGGCCAATGCCGAGCATGCCATTCTCGGACTGGAGGATCACATCCATGCCCGCCGGCACATGGTTGGCTACCAGGGTGGGCATGCCAATGCCGAGGTTCACATAAAAACCGTCCTGTAGTTCGCGGGCAATTCGCTTCACGATGCGTTCGCGTTTGTCGGTGTCTTTCATAAAAGCAGTCGTCAGTGGTCGGTCGTCAGCATCAAAGCCCCGGGGCCTTGGCAGTGGCCAACGACGACTGGCAAACGACTGATGACTATCCCCTCTTTCGTACCGTTCTGCGCTCGATTCTTCTCTCGAAGAGTTCTCCTTGAAAAATCCGCTGCACGTAAACGCTGGGGGTGTGAATCAGGTCAGGTTCCAGTTCACCCACCTCGACCAGGTGTTCAACTTCCGCAATCGTAATTGCGGCGGCCGTCGCCATCATGGGATTAAAATTCCGCGCCGTCTTGCGATAAACCAGGTTGCCCCACTTGTCGCCCTTCCATGCTTTTACGAACGCAAAATCCGCCTTTAGGGCACGCTCCATCAGATATTGGCGTCCATCGAACTCGCGGGTCTCTTTGTTCTTGCCGATGATCGTGCCCACTCCGGTAGGCGTATAGAATGCGGGAATACCCGCGCCGCCGGCGCGAATCCGCTCGGAAAAAGTTCCCTGCGGCACCAGGTCCAGTTCCAATTTGTTTTGCAAGACCAGTTGCTCGAGCAGCTTGTTTTCTCCCACGTAAGTGCCGATATGTTTGATGATCTGACCGGCGGCCAGCAGCAGGCCGTTGCCCAACCCGTCCACGCCCACATTGTTGCTGATGGTAGTCAAATTCTTCACGCCCTTGCGGACCAGGGCGCGAACCAGATTTTCCGGAATGCCACACAGTCCGAATCCGCCAATCATGATGGTGGCGCCATCGGGGATATCCTTGATGGCCTCGTCGGCATTGGCAAAGACTTTGTTCATCGGGTAAGAATTCTAAACTAGAGTCAAAGCGAATCCACCACGGAGGTGCGGCGACACCGAGAAAACTTCACTTCCTGGTTTTCTCTATCTCCCAGGACCTCGGTGGCGAGTTTCTTCTCAAATGATGCGCCCGCTCGAACTCCAGCGCCAGCTCCCGCGTATCCAGGTTTTCCCGGATGTGCGCCAGGCGTTGTTCCAGCTTCAGCAGGGCTTGCCGGATGTTCTTCTTGTTGGTAAGCGCGACGTCGCGCCACATCGAGTAAGGACTGGCCGAAATGCGCGTCATCTCACGCAGGGCACGCCCTCCAGTTTCGAGCAATGGAGCATTCTCGCCATACTCATCCACCAAAGTCGCGGCCAGCGCGGTCGAGATCAGCTGCGGCAAGTGGCTGATCCAGGCACAGAGTTGGTCATGCGCATCGGCATCCATGCTGGCTACGCCGGCGCCGAGTTGTTCCACCCACTCCAAAAATTCTCCGCTCAGGCCCTCGAATATTTCCTGTCCCGGAGCTGGCGTAACGAACCACACCGCACCCTGAAACAGATCAGGGTCGGCGTTTTCCACTCCCGACTCTTCCTTACCGGCCATGGGATGTCCGGCGAGATAGCGACGCCCAACGTGCTTGCCGAAGATAGCCGTCGCACGGGCCAGGACCTCTGCCTTCGTGCTGCCGACATCGGTCAGCAGGGTCTTCGGTGGGAGAGCCGGGCCCAAGCGCCCGATCAGTTCGACGATCGCGCCCACGGGTGCCGCCAAGAGTACGACCTGGCTGCCACGCGTCGCGTCGAAGGGATTGGTATGGCCCTCATCAATCGCGCCTTTGTCCTGTGCCTGCTCCAGCATCGGGGCGCGGTCGCAGCCCACAATCCGGCCAGGGAAGCGGCGCTTCTTCAAGGCCAGCCCGAAGGAGCCACCAATCAGGCCGGTGCCGATGATGCTGATTTGGCGAAGTGCCATTGCATTAACCACGGAGACACGGAGTTACTGAGGAAAATGTGGAACGGTGAAGCGTTCTACCGCCGCAATCTTCAGTGCCCGGTTCACTCGCCAGGTGCGAAACCACAATTTGGGAGTTCTCCGTGTCTCTGTGCCGGTGTGGTGAAAACGACTATGCCACTTTGCGCCCTACCGCCGGGGCGATCATGCGCAATTCGTCCATGAGTTTGGCGAACTGATCGGGAAAGAGCGACTGCGCGCCGTCGGACAACGCCTTGTCCGGATCGTGGTGCACTTCGATCAGCAGCGCGTCCGCACCCGCTGCCAGCGAGGCCCGCGCCATGGGCGGCACCTTGTCGCGCAACCCCGTGCCGTGTGACGGATCCGAAGTCATGGGCAGGTGCGAAAGCTTCTTGATGATCGGAATCGCCGATACGTCAAGCGTGTTGCGGGTATAGGTCTCGAAAGTGCGGATACCGCGCTCACACAAAATCACGTCGTAGTTGCCACCCGCCATGATGTATTCGGCGGAGAGCAACAGCTCTTCCAGCGTGGCCGCAATGCCGCGCTTGAGCAGGACGGGTTTTTTGACTTTGCCCAACTCGCGCAGCAGGTTGAAGTTCTGCATATTGCGCGCGCCCACCTGGAAAATGTCGATGTAAGGCAGCATGAGAGCGATCTGCGAGATTTCCATGACCTCGCTGATCACCAGCATGTTGAAGTGATCGCCGGCTTCGCGCAGTAGCTTGAGCCCCTGTTCCCCCATCCCTTGAAATGAATAAGGAGACGAGCGCGGCTTGAAGGCGCCGCCGCGCAGCACGCGTGCGCCCGCTTTTGCCACCTGTTCCGCCACGGTAAAAAGCTGTTCTCTTGATTCCACCGAGCAGGGTCCCGCCATCACCACCACTTGGTCGCCGCCGATCTGCACCCCACGGGCCAGTTCGACGATGGTCCCCTGAGGACGAAAACTGCGCCCCGCAAGCTTGTAAGGCGCGCTGATGCGATGAACGTGCTCCACCCCGCTGAGCACTTCAAGATTGCGCGTGTCAAAATCCACGCGCGCACCAACCGCAGCCAGCACGGTCTGCCGCTCACCGGTCGTGCGGTGGACGGAAAAGCCCATCCGAACCAGGTGTTCTACTACCTGTTGGATCTGCTCATCGGTTGCTGATTCCTGCATTGCAACAATCATAAGAAGCCGTCAGCCCTCAGCTGTCAGCTATCAGCGAAACCGTTGTGACTGACGGCTGATAGCTGATGGCTGAAAACTGCCTTCAGTCATTCACGTCGTTATCCAATTCTGTGTCGCCTCCGCCATCTCCGGCGGCCTGGGGCGCGATTTCCTGCTGCTGTATGCCGCGCATGATATCCATGATGCGCTCAAAAATGCGCAGCAAGTCGCGGTCCGACAAGGGCCCAGGGTTGGTCTTCCGTACGTTGTCAAATACCGCGCGCTCCCGGTCGGGTTCGTAGATCGGCATGCCCGCAGTAAGCTTCAGCTTGCCGATCTGGTGAGCGGCCTGCGCCCGCTGGCTCAACAACTCCACCAGTTTGCGGTCCAGTTCGTCGATGTTCTTGCGCCAGTCGGAAATGTCCATAGCCCTCAGCTGTCGCCTTCAGCGCCCCAGCTAGATCGCCGTATCGAGATTCCAGTGGATGGCAGGCGAAAACGGCGTCCTGCCAGATCCGCGACTCTTATCTTTTGACTGAAGGCTGACGGCTGACGGCTGAAAGCTGCTCTACAAATTGTGCCACACTCTCCGCTTCTTTGCCCGGATTGCGCTCAATGATCTCGACGATCGCGCTGCCTACCACCGCCGCATCGGCGAATTCCCCCACCGCTCTGAATTGTTCCGCAGTGGATATACCAAAGCCGACTGCAACCGGCAGGTCAGTATACCTACGCAGGCGGCCCACCAGTTTGGGCGCGTCTTCCGGCATCTGGTGGCGTGCTCCGGTCACCCCGGTCCGCGAAACCGCGTACACGAACCCGCTCGAGGCCCGGGCAATCTGTTTGAGCCGATCATCGGTGCTGGTGGGCGCGGCCAGAAACACGGTTGCCAGATTCCTCTTTTGCATCTCGGCCAGATATTCGCCTGATTCTTCCACCGGTAAATCGGTGATCAGCGCGCCATCGACGCAGGCGTCCCGGGCTGCGGCGCTGAAATTCTTTATTCCCATGCGCAACACCGGGTTCAGATAAGTAAAGATGATGAGCCCCGCCGGCGACTTCTTCCGGATTTGCTTAGCCAACTCCAGCACCTGCCGCAGGGAAGTCCGTTGGCGAAGCGCCCTCTCGCTGGCACGCTGAATTACCGGTCCGTCGGCCACCGGATCGCTGAACGGAACCCCCAGTTCAATCACCTCTGCCCCGGCGTCACAGGCTGCCAGAGCGATGTCCAGCGTGGTCCTGAGGTCAGGATCGCCGCAAGTGAGATAGGCGACGAGAGCAGGACGATTTTGGAATCGCAGCGGCATCGGTGAACAGAAGCGGAACAAATTTCCAAATTACGCAATCACTCAATTTCCCAATTAGTCCTCGCTCATCCCAATTTCAGGTTCTCCCGCAGGATTCCAATGTCCTTGTCGCCGCGTCCGGAAACGTTCACTATCACCACCTCGGATTTCTTCATCCAGGGCGCGCGCCTGATCACTTCCGCTACGGCGTGGGCAGATTCCAGCGCTGGAATGATTCCCTCGGTTCTTGCCAGCACGGTGCAGGCCTCGAGCGCGTCCTCGTCCGAGGCGGAACTATATTGCGCGCGACCGGTGTCTTTCAGCCAGGCGTGCTCGGGTCCGATCGAAGGATAGTCAAGACCGGCAGAGACCGAGTGGGTCGCCGAAATCTGTCCGGCCTCATCCTGCAGCACGTACGAGTAGGTGCCTTGCAGTACGCCCGGCGAGCCCCCGTGGAAGCGTGCGGCATGATCGCCCAGGCGCGGGCCTCTACCTCCGGCTTCCACGCCGATGAGTTGGACGTTTCTGTCCTTGATGAACTCGTGAAAGATGCCAATGGAATTCGACCCGCCGCCGACGCAGGCGATGATGGCCTTTGGAAGCTTGCCCTCTGCCTTAAGAATCTGCTTTCGCGCCTCACGCCCGATTACCTTGTGAAAGTCGCGCACCATGGTCGGATAAGGATGCGCTCCCAGCACGCTGCCCAGCAGGTAGTGCGTGGTGCGTACGTTCGTGACCCAGTCGCGCATGGCTTCGTTGATTGCGTCTTTCAAAGTGCGAGAGCCCGAATCCACGCCGCGGACCTCCGCACCCAGCAGGCGCATGCGGAAGACGTTCAACTCCTGCCGCCGCATGTCTTCCGTCCCCATGTACACGACGCATTCGAAGCCCAGCAACGCGCATACGGTGGCCGTGGCCACGCCATGCTGCCCAGCGCCGGTCTCGGCGATGACGCGATGCTTGCCCATGCGCTCAACCAGCAGCGCCTGTCCCAGACAGTTGTTGATCTTGTGTGCGCCGGTGTGAAGCAAATCCTCGCGCTTCAGATATACTTTCGCGCCACCCAGAGTTTTGGTGAGGCGCCGTGCGAAGAACAACGGCGTGGGACGGCCCGCGTAGGTGCGCAGCAGTTCGTCAAGGCGCTTTTGAAACGTTCGGTCCCGCTTGGCTTTCTCGTAATGCCGCTCGAGTTCGTCCAGCGCCGCCATCAGCGTCTCGGGGACATAGCGTCCACCATAAACACCAAAGCGTCCCGCCGAAGGTACTGTGGGTGGAGTTTGGACTCTTGCGGTTGCCATTTCTCAGTTCTTCTATCCCGTTTTTCGGACTGCCTCTATAAAGGCGCGGACCTTTTCCGGGTCTTTTTTTCCTGGCCTGGCCTCGACGCCGGACACAACATCCACTCCCCAAGGCGTCAGTATACGGATCGCCTCAACGACGTTGGTCGAGTTCAAACCTCCAGCCACGACCACATTCACGTCCCTGCCAATTGCTTCAATCGCCGGCGCGGCGGATTTCCAGTCAAATATTTTTCCTGTGCCGCCAGGCAGTTGAGGTGTTCCTGAGTCAAAGAAAACGGCGCTGACCCCGAGCTCTCTACTCTTGCTCCATTTGAGGCTACTGATCTTGTCGGCCGGCACAGCCAAAAAGATCTTCAAATTCCTGGCGCTCGTCAGTTGCTGTATGAACTCGGGCTTGCGGTATTGGTCACCGTGCAATTGCACCGCGGTCAGACCTGCCTGCGCTACAGTGAGCAGAATTCTCTCAACCGGCTCCTCGACGAAGACGCCCACCTTCTCGATACCCGGCGCCAGATTCGCTGTAATCCTGGCTGCTGTTTCCCGATCAATCTTCCGCGGGCTCTTCTCGTAGAAGACAAAGCCCAGTGCATCCGCGCCGGCGTCAACGGCCGTAAGGGCGTCTTCGAGATTTGTGGTGCCGCAGATCTTGATCCAAGTCATGAACCCCAATCATGAGCCCCAGTTCCCGGTTGCCGGTTGGGAGTTCTCAGAAAGACAAGCTTTAGTCTTGCCTACTGAGGGCAGAGCCTTCGCGTTCCGCTTCTGCCAACAGAGTCTTCAGCGCTTCGCCTGGAGATTCTGTTTTCATCAGAGACTCGCCGATCAGGAATGCCCGATACCCCGCCGCGCGCAGACGGGAAACATCCGCGCCGGAGTCGATTCCACTCTCCGCAACGGAAACTACATTCTTCGGAATCATTTCCGCCAGCCGGAGGGCAGTGTTCACATCCACTTTGAACGTCCGCAAATCGCGGTTGTTCACTCCAACGAGATCACAGCCGGTCTCCAGGACGCGGCGCAATTCCTCTTCACTATGAGCTTCGCAGAGTACATCCAGGCCCAATTCTCGGCTCTTCTTGCCCAGCGCGATCAATTCCGCTGGCGACAGCACCGCCACAATGAGCAGGACCGCGTCGGCGCCGTGCGCTCGCGCCTGCAGCAGTTGGAATTCGTCCACCACGAAATCCTTCTGCAAACAGGGGAGCTGGGTGCGGGCGGAGGCGCGCTGCAAATTCGCAAGTGAGCCCTGAAAGAACTCTTCATCGGTCAGCACGGATAGTGCCGTCGCTCCTGCCGCTTCTAGTTCCTCGGCCAAGCCCTCGGGATCAAAGTTGGCACGAATCAATCCGCGGGAAGGCGAAGCCTTCTTCAGTTCGGCAATGATGGCCGGGCCAGTCTGGCCTGCCAGAGCCCGCCGAAAGCCACGCCGGACATGCTGTTCGCCCTCTCGTTCCAACCGGCGCAAGTCAACCGAGCGCTTGGCGTCAGCGACCCGGCGGCGGGTGGCAGCGACGATCTGGTCAAGGCTGGCAGTCATAGGGAATCCGAAGATTATACGGGAAGACACACGAAGGGCGCAGGAACCACACGCGCAGGAATACCCGCTACCATGGGTCTAGACGCTACTTCATTCGGTCGAGAACTTAAACACGGTCTGCGAGCGAAATTTCTTCCCTGGCTTCAAGATGGTGGACGGAAACTCCGGATGGTTGGGCGAGTCCGGAAAATGCTGCGTCTCCAGGCAGAAGCCGTAGCGCTGCTGGTAGACGTGGCCGTTCTTCCCGGTAATCGTTCCGTCCAGAAAATTGCCCGAGTAAAACTGCACTCCCGGCTGAGTGGTCAGGACCTCCAGCACTCGTCCGCTGGTGGGTTCGTGTACCATGGCGGCACTAGTCAGGCTGTTGTCCTTGCGGTTGATCACCCAGTTGTGATCGTAGCCGCGTCCGAGTAACAGCTGTTCGTAGTCCTGGTTGATACGTTCGCCGATCGTAGTGGGCTTGGTGAAGTCCATGGGCGTACCTTGGACAGGGCGCAGCTCGCCAGTCGGGATCAGGGTCTTGTCCACCGGGGTAAACCGGTCCGCATTGAGCAGGAGATGGTGCGCGAGAATGTCGCCGTTGCCCTCTCCAGCCAGGTTGAAATAGGTATGTTGGGAAAGATTCAGGGGGGTGGCCTTGTCGGTGGTGGCTTCGTAATCCACAATCAACTGGTTGTCGTCGGTCAGGGTATAGGTGACTTTGACTTTGAGGTTGCCCGGGTAGCCCTCCTCGCCATCTTTGCTCAAATAGCTGTAAGCCACTCCAACGCCTTTTCCGTTCTTGAACTCTTTCGCCTCCCATAGCTGTTTGTTGAACCCGTTGACTCCGCCATGCAGGGAGTTGGGGCCATCATTCTTGGCCAGGGTATATTTCACGCCGTCGAGAGTGAATGTGGCGTTGGCGATCCGGTTGGCGTAGCGTCCGACGATGGCGCCGAAATAGCTGGGATTCTGCAGATAGCCATCAACCTTGTCATAGCCCAGAACAATGTCGCCCAGGTTGCCGTTTTTGTCTGGCACTCGCAGCGACACGATAATGCCGCCGTAGTTGATGGTGCGTACTTCGAGGCCCTTTGAGTTGGTTAATGTGAACAGATCGACCGGCCTCCCGTCCCCGGTTTTTCCGAATGATTCCTTGCGAACCTGGTGTTTACCTTTTGCCGGCGCAGCCTCTTGGCCCATGACGGCGTAGACAAAGAGTGTCAGTAGCAGAATGTGAAGAATTGTCGCTTTATGGTTCATCATAGCTGGTTGCCGAAGCCATCATGGGCGTTCGCGCCGTTAAGGTTAGCACGCTCCGCGCCCTCGGACATAATTTCTCTCTTCTGGAAAATTGTTCCGTTCTAACCCGCCCGGACATCGCTAAGAGCGGCGCTTACTTTAGTGTGACCTCGAACTCATTTTTCTGCCCTTCTGGCGCTCCATACTCCCCGGAGAACCTTTTACAATGAAGAAATGTTTGGTCGAGTCCACTTTTTGCAGCTGGTTTTCATATTGCTGTCCGCGAGCTGCCTCCGGGCGGATGCTGCGGCTTTTGATCTGGCCGGGCCAAGAATTGAAGTGCGGGTTACTCGGGCGGGAAAAACGCTGCCTATTTCGCTTGTGCCCAACCTGCAGGTGGGGGACCGCCTTTGGATCCATCCCGACATGCCGGACGGGGAATCCGTGCGTTTCCTCATGATCCCGGCGTTTCTGCGCGGCTCGACCAACCCGCCCCCGGAGAACTGGTTCACCAAAGTGGAAACCTGGAACAAACATGTGCGCGAAGAAGGGGTTGTGATCACCGTGCCGCCAGGGGCCCAGCAGGCGCTGATTTTTCTTGCTCCTCAGACCGGCGGGGATTTCGGCACCCTGCGATCTGCGGTGCGGGGCAAGCCCGGGGCCTTCGTACGCGCCTCGCAGGACCTGAACCAGGCCAGCCTCGACCGCTCCCGTCTCGACAAGTATTTGAACGCAGTCAAGGAAATGTCCGGCGGCGAGGCCAGTACCCTGCATGACCGCTCGGTGCTCCTGGCCCGCAGTCTCAACATCAAGATAGACAATGAGTGTTTTCAGAAGCCCAGGCAGCAGCAGGAATCGTGCCTCACCCAGAACCCCGATCAACTGGTGCTGGATGATGGCCACAGTCAATCCATGGTGGCGGCGCTCACTTCCGGCAGCGGGCCTGATCTCATCGGGCAGCTGAGCACCACCCGCTTGGCGGGCGGCGGCGTCTATAGTCCTTACGTGGGTGCGGTGGTAGATCTGGCGAAAATGATGGAAAGTTTTCACACGCCGGAGTACCGCTATATTCCTGCCCTGGCTTTGCCGCACCTGGGTGAGCTGAATCTGAAGCTCAACAATCCGCCATCATTTCGCAAGCCCATGTCGGTCATGGTGGTCAGTCTGCCGGCAGTGGAGGCGGCGCAACTGCCTCCACTCCGCCCCGTAGACGCCAACCAGGTACAGTGCCTGGAAAAGCCTGACCTGTTGCTGGCGGCGGAAGGCGCTCCCGTGGTCTTCTCCGCCGATTACGCGCACGGTATGGTCCTGCATGTTACAGACAAGGCGGGGCGTGCGCTTGATTTGCCCGCCACGGCGGACGCGGCACGCGGCGGTTTCCTGATCGCCAACCGCACGGTCGCGGCAGACAAACTGGAAAGCGATGTGAAGGGAACGCTGCGCGGCAACTGGGGCTTCGATTCTTTCGAAGGACCGCCCTTTCGCCTGCAAAATTCCCATCCGGCAAAGTGGGTCCTGGCCTCGGCTGACGAAACCGGGCTGGTCGTGGGCCGCGAGGACACCCTGCACTTCAAATCGGATGCTGCAACCTGCGTCGAGACCGTTACCCTGAAGAATGAAAAAGGGAAATTGCTGAAACCGACCTGGACATCGCCGAAGGGCGATGAACTGGAGCTGAAAGTTCCGCTCAAGGAAGAGGCCCCGGGACAGATCACTATGCTGGTAAAGCAGTACGGTACCGGCAGAGTGGATGAAGTTGGGCTGCGCAGCTATTCCGAAGCCGCCAGCCTGAATACATTTTCAATCAATGCCGGCGATACTCAGGCCACACTGACCGGGGCCCGCCTGGACGAGGTGGCTGGGGCAGAAGTGAACGGTATCCGCTTCACTCCGGCGGGACTCTCGCGCGCCGACAATAAAGATGACCTGCGGCTGGCCACCGACGCCAAAGACACTTCCGCGCTGCATGCCGGCGACAAAATTGTCGCCCACATAACTCTCAACGATGGCAGGGTGTTAAATGTTGAGGCCGTCGTCGGTCCGCGGCGCCCCAAAGTCACGCTTCTCAACAAGACCATCCAGCCGGGGCCAACGCCTTCGGCCATTCGGCTGGGCTCCCAGGACGAATTGCCCCAGGACGGGAAGCTTTCCTTCTTCCTGCATACGGAGGTCCCGGAAACACTTCCGCGCTCGGAAAAGATCGAGGTGGCCACTGCGGACGCGTTGTACAGCGCATCGTTGAGCCTGGAGGATGGCACCCTGGTTCCACAGGATGCGCAAACTGTCATGGCGGTTTTCGACCCGCGGAAGAGTCTGGGAGTTTCTGCCTTCGGGCCGCTGCGCTTCCGGGCCGTGAATGGCGATGCCCGGGGGGATTGGCAGCCACTGGCGACCCTGGTGCGGTTGCCCATCCTGAAGGAAGTGCGTTGTCCGGAGAGTCCAGACCAGCAATGCACCCTCTACGGTACCAACCTCTTTCTGATTGGCGCGGTGGCTTCGGATTCGGAGTTCAAACGCTCGGTCCCGGTTCCGGTGGGTTTTGCACAGGCAACGCTGAGCGTGCCTCGTCCGGATGGCACGTTGCTCTACGTCAAGCTGCGGGATGATCCCTCGGCAGTAAATCCGGTGTCCCTGCCGGTCTTGCCCATCCAGCCATGACCCCGCCTGGACGGGAAGGGCGTTCGACTCGAAGCGGCCAATTGCCCGGCAATCGGATGCGGGTAGCGGATTTCAGCGGCGATCAAAAGAACCGAAAGGCCTTCAACCGCATCTGATAATGAGTTAGACTTGGGCATTCGATTTCCTCTGATCATGAAGACAAAGCTTCTACGAACGCTGGTTGTGGTCCTCGCCGCCTTGGCTGCGATCTTCCTGGCGTTCAACCACGACGATCTCAGGGAATTTGATATTGCGTATATCCAAAGGGAAGTGTTGAAAGAGTCCGAGGAAAGTCTTCTGGCTCGATCAGACGGGCAGGCGGTTTACTTCCCGCGGTTCGCTGCCACAGGCAAGAAAAGATCCATCGCGAGGTCTGCACCGATCACACCCTCTCCGATGCTGTCCGCATTCTCCACTTGCGTTCTGCTGTGCTGAGACTTGCTTCCTCCTAGCGTGAGCCCCGGAATCCTGCGCAAGCTGGCCGTGCAGGGTTCCCCTACAACGCGCTCGCCAGCCGAACCTCGATTCAAGGAGAGAACTTTCTTATGCAAATAGTCTCGAACGCCAATGCTCAAACCACATGGAAGCAGGCTTTTCAGGATGCCGTCTTTGAGTTGGATCCGATGCGACTCTTGCCGAAACTGGAGAGAGCGCAGAAGGCAATCGAAGACCGACTTGCTGAAGTCCATTCCGGCGATAGTACAGTTCCGCGAGAACTGATGGAACTTGAAGACGCCCAACGCACCATTCGATACCTGGCCAAGCACGAGCTGCAAGCCTGAAACCAGTATGCGTTGGCTGAAGCGGAACAGGATCGTCCCCCTTCAGCCAACGTTTTTCTTTTGCCTGACCGCGGTCGGGAGCGAACGTTTTCTGATTTTGAAAAAGGAATTCTATGACTGATTTCATCTTGAGACTCTGGAATGATGACGAGGGCCAGGACATTGCGGAATATGCCGTGATGCTGGCTGTGATCCTGGTATTGGTGGTGGGCACAGTCCGCCTGGTGGGCTCCAATGCGAACCACGTCTTCTCCTCGGCCGCCAGTTCGATTCAGTAGGCTGCACAAGAAGGGAAGGTCGCCGCGTCTTACTCCAGGGGCTGCCAGTTCCTGAGTGAGGGCGATGGGTTTGCGAGGCACGAAGCGGAAAGCAAAGTGGGGTGCGGCCGCACTCAAGAGTTGTCAAATCAACCTAGAACGGTGGTGCCATCGAAGGGACTCGAACCCCCACACCCTTGCGAGTACATGGACCTGAACCATGCGCGTCTGCCAATTCCGCCACGATGGCACAAAAAAACTGGGATGCGGCCTTGTTTCTCGAAGCCGCCTTCCAGGAAGGACCCCGAGTAATATTCTACAGGGGGAGCGCAGACTGTTCAAACTCCAGACTGCTATGGAAAATTCCGCAAAGCCGGTCGACGTCGCCGCCAACCTTCGCGCCCTGGCGCATGATCTCAGCAATTCTCTGGAGACAGTCCTGCAGGCGGCCTATCTCTTGCAGGAGGCAAAGCTCGACCCCCAGAACAAAAAATGGGCGCAGATAATTGACGCCGCCGCCCGCGATGCCGCCCGCATCAATCGCGAAATCCGGAAGATCTTGAACTCGAAGAGCTAGTCGTGGGTCGTTGGTCTTTGGCCCTTGGCGTTTGGCAGTCGGTCCCAAGATCCACAGCCTGGTGAATTCTCCGCTTGTGGCCAACCGCCAACGACCAACGACCAAGGACACGCGACCAACGCCGCCTTCATCCTTCCAGCTTTGCTGTCATCGTAATGTTTGCCTTCAGCAGCTTGGACACCGGGCAACCACTCTTGGCATTTTCCGCCGCTTTTTGAAACGCCGCGTTGTCCGCGCCAGGAATGCGCCCCACCACGTCCAGATGGACGGTAGTGATGGTCCAACCGGAGTCAAGCTTTTCCAGGGTCAGCGTAGCCGCGGTCTCGATGCTTGAAGCGGTGAGATTCGCGGCGCCTAATTGTCCAGAAAGCGCCATGGAAAAGCACCCGGCGTGTGCGGCCGCGATCAACTCTTCGGGGTTGGTTCCGGGAGTGCTTTCAAAACGGGTTGCAAACGAATACGGAGTATTGGACAGCACGCCGCTGCTGGCCGAGACTACTCCCTTCCCGTCTTTAAGACCGCCCTTCCATATTGCGCTTGCCTTGCGTTGCATGCGACTCTCCTGATCTCTAGAAGTGGGATTGCGTCTGATCATTGTAGCCGCAGGCAAGGCCGGCTGTCAGGCGAGGCTAACCTAGTGTGGCGCGGGGTGTGACGCGGGCGCCTCGCCCGCGGCCTTGACCTTGGCGATCTCCTCCTGGGTGAAGAAGTCACCCGCGGCTTTTGAGCGTGGGGATTGACCCTGATGGAAGAAGAACAGCGCCTTCTGAGGTTGGAGTTAGAATGATTGGGTGGAGAAGTCTCACCCGGGGCTCTTGAGCTTGAACTTGCCTCTCGCGGGCCGGGCGCCCGCGCTACACACATGCAGTGTCTATTTCACCGCGGGCAGGTCGCTGTTCCAGCAGTTCGTTGTCATCAGCCAGATTCCAAGCCGGCGCCAGATCTGCACAAACTTGCCCCGATCGGCGACCGTCGTGCCATTCGCCTGCTGTACGGCAACCGTGTAGCGGCCTATTTCTACCGCCATATCGCCTGACTCCTCGACCCGGATCGTTTCCAGGCGAAGGTTCTGGTATCCGGCTTCGCTGAGTTTACGAAGCATCAACTCGATCGGCTTCTGTCCCTGCACCCCTTCGCGTTGCGGCGGCATCAGGAAGCCGTCCGCCGTAAACAGCGCCGCCGCCTGATCATAGTTTCCGGTATTGAAAGCGGTGGCGAAGTCCTGCGTGAGCCCCCGGATCGCGGACTGCACATCCAGCCATGAACTGACGCTTGGCGCACTGCCAGACGAAGAGCGGTACATCATGCTACCTCCGGGAGAGGGACTAGCAGACGGCGCAATGTTTTCCAGCTTGCGACGTCGGTTACCGCGACTATAACTCAAAGCGGTGTGGAAAAGTTTCCTGATTCCGGTCCTCGTTGGGGTCAAATGTCCTCATCAGCTGGAGGAGAGAGGCTAAGAGAGCCGGGGCGAACTTTTCCCGTTCACGCGGACGAGGGCGCACGGGCCCACGCAGCCCCAAGTACAACCTCCAGCCGATTCGGAGTTATCATCAATAGCACGCACTTTGGGGATCTCGTCGAAGGGACCCACCTATGTACTTCGAACAGTTTTATCTGGGCTGTCTGGCTCATGCTTCTTACATGCTCGGCTCGAACGGCGAAGCGGTCGTGGTCGATCCGCAGCGCGACGTGGATCTCTATCTCAAGGCCGCCAAAGAAAATGGGCTTGCTGTCCGTCATATTTTTGAGACTCACCTGCATGCCGATTTTGTCTCGGGACACAAGGAACTCGCGGCCCGTACCGGGGCCCAGATTTATTTCGGAGCCCGGGCCGGGGCCACTTTTCCGCACGTGGCCGTGCAGGATGGCTTCGAGTTGGGCTTCGGCCAGGCTGGGATCAAGGTCCTCGAAACGCCAGGGCACACGCTGGAGAGCATTTGCCTGGTGGTCACCAGTGATGATGAGAAGGCGCCGAAACCGTGGGCCGTGTTGACCGGGGACACGCTCTTTATCGGCGACGTCGGCCGTCCTGATCTGTCCCGTACGCTCACGCCCCAGCAACTGGCGGGCATGCTCTATGACAGCCTGCATGACAAACTGTTGAAGCTGCCCGACGAAGTGCTGGTGTATCCCGCCCACGGTGCCGGCTCGCTGTGCGGCCGCAACATGCGCGCCGAGCGTTCATCCACGATTGGTACTGAGCGTCTCACCAACTACGCTCTGCAAGTCAAGACTCGCGAGGAGTTCATCCGGCAGTTGACCACCAACCTTCCGGTACGTCCCGAATATTTCCTGCAGGATGCGGAGATCAATCGCGGCGGAGCGCCTGCACTCTCCGATTTGCCTGAGCTAAGAGCAGTCGCACCCGCGGAACTGAAAGCCCTGCTGCACGAGGGCGTAATCGCGCTGGATGTGCGTCCCGGAGAGCAATTTGCCGCCGGCCACGTGCCTGGCTCCGTCAACATTCCATTGTCAGGACAATTCGCTTCCTGGGCGGGAACGATTCTCGGTTTGTCGTCCCGCCCCGTGCTCATCGCCGATACGCCGGAGCAGTTGACTGAAGCCCGTCTGCGCCTGGCTCGGGTTGGCATCGAGGCCGAACGTGGTTATCTGGAAGGCGGTGCCGCTGGCTGGAAGGGCGTCGGATTCGATCTGGCAACCTTGCGCGAGATCACGGTGCAGGAGTTGCAGCAGCAACTGCCGAAAAATGGAATCCAGGTGCTCGACGTGCGCCGCGAAGCAGAATGGATGGCCGGTCACATCGACCAGGCCTCGTGGTGGCCCCTGGACCGCTTCCGGATCGCTCCCCCCGAGGTTGACCTCAATGTTCCGCTGGCCGTTCATTGCCAGAGCGGCTATCGCAGCATGATTGCCTGCAGTCTCCTGCAGCGCGCGGGTTTTCGGAACGTGGTCAACGTCAGCGGCGGATTTGGCGCCTGGCAGGAAGCAAAATTGCCGGTAGCAACCGGTGCGCCGGTAGAAGCATAGGCTGGCCAGGGTTGTGTGGCGCGGGCGCCCCCGCCCGCGGCCATAACCTGCACTGGCAGTCGTCACCTGCGCTGGCGCCCGCCACACAAACGCCCCTCTCCCTGTAGAATGCTGCTACCAAATCGATGATCACTCTCGCCGACGTCCAAGCTGCCCTGGAGCGCATTCGCCCGTCGATCTATCTCTCGCCCTGCACTCTCTCCGCCACCTTTTCGCAACTCACCGGCAATTCCATTTATCTGAAACTCGACAACCTGCAGAGGACCGGCGCGTTCAAAGAGCGCGGTGCACTGAACAAATTGCTGACCATGACGTCGCAGGAACGCGGGCAGGGAGTGATTGCGGCTTCAGCCGGGAACCACGCGCAGGGGCTGGCCTATCACGCCGGCCGCCGTGGCATCAAAGCCCAGATTTGCATGCCGCTCACGACTCCGTTGATCAAGGTTTCCGCCACCAAGTCCTACGGCGCGGAAGTCATTCTTCACGGCGCCAACTACGACGAGGCCTGTGAGGAAGCCATCCGGCGCGGCCAGCAGCAACACCTTACCTTCATCCATCCCTTCGATGACGATGCGGTCATCGCCGGCCAGGGCACCTTGGGGCTCGAGATGCTGCACCAGCATCCTGGAATCGAGGCCGTGGTGGTCCCCATTGGTGGAGGCGGATTGATCGGCGGTATCGCCTGCGCCATCAAGGAAACAAATCCGAAAGTCCGGATCATCGGAGTGCAGACGGCACGACTGCCCTCGATGAAGGCAGCGGTCGCTGAAGGCAAACCCGTGACCCTGCCCGCTGCCGCCACCGTTGCCGACGGCATCGCCGTTCGCCGGGCCGGCGACCGCACCTTGCCGCTGGTCCAAAAATATGTGGACGACATCGTTACGGTCGATGAAGAAGAAATCGCCAATGCCGTCCTGCTCCTGCTGGAACGCGAAAAAACCATGGCCGAAGGCGCCGGCGCCGCCGCCATCGCGGCCTTGATCAACCGCAAGATACATATGGCGGGAAGGAAGATCGCGGTGCTGGTCGGCGGCGGTAACATGGACGTCACCTTGCTCTCCCGCATCATCGAGCGCGGCTTGGTAAAGGATGGACGCCTCGTTCGCTTGCGCGTCCATCTTCCCGACTACCCCGGCGCCCTCCATCGCCTGACCGGAATCCTCGCGGACCATCGGGCAAACATTGTGGAGACGTCTTACGATCGCGCCTACTACGGGGTAAATCTGGGAGAAACAGCCATCGATATCACTATGGAAACCCGGGGCCCAGACCAGATTGCCGAATTGCTCTCAGCCCTCGTGGCCGCCGGCTACTCCCACGAAAGAGTGCTTTAAAAGAAGTGTGGGTCGGACACTCCTGTCCGACGCCTTTGAGCTTGATTTCGAATTTGAATTCGCTCTTCGGCTTTTGCGGCCGCCGATCTGGCCCACCCACACCCGATCACTTTGCGCCGGTGAGCTCGCGAATAATCTGGGCTTCCCGTTCCCGGTAGGGCTTGCCATCGGCATGGAAAACTTCGTGGAACCACACCGGAGGCTTCTCCAGAACGTAGGGCTTCTGCCAGGAGTCCCAGGGCAGGTAGGTCTGCGTCTTGCCCGCCACCAACCCCCAGTTGATCGCCGCCACATGGTGTTTCTTCGCGATCGGCAAGATCAAATCAAACGTACTTCCCATGGGACGGGCCATGTACTCGGTACACACAATCGGCCGGTGATATCTTTCCAGCTCTTCCACCCGCCTTTCGAAGTCCTCCGGCCAACTGTAGTTGTGGAATGAAATCACATCTGACTGCTCCAGCTGAAGGCGCGCCATCGCCGACAACTTTTCCGGCGACGACCAATCGCCTTCCCAAACCCCGCTGGTGAGCGGCTGCGACGGGTTGGCTGCGCGCGCCCAGGTGAAGACCTGTGGTAACAGAGCCAATACCAGCTCCGCTTTGTTCTTCAGTTCCACCGCGCCATAGGCGCCTCCGTTGCCGTTGTTGGGCTCATTCCACAAGTCCCAGGCCAGCACCCGCGGATCATTGGCAAAGGCCCCCACCACACCTTGCACGTATTCTTTGAGTCGAGGATATTGCGCCTCATCCTTTAGCGCGTTCGCTCCCGGACTCTGCACCCAACCTGAATTGTGCACTCCTGGAATTGGCGGATGTTGCGGGCCCAGCTTGGGGAAAGGGTCCCAGCAGGAGTCAAAGAGCACAAACACGGGGCGGATGCGATGGTTGGACGCGATGGTGAGAAAGGTGTCGATTCTGTGCCGAAAGCCGGCCGCATCCTGTTGCCACAGCAAATCGTGCAGAAAGACCCGCATGGTATTCATGCCCAGACTCTCGGCCCACCCCAGTTCCTTGTCGATCTGCTGCGGGTCGAAAGTATCCGCCTGCCACATTTCGAGTTCGTTGATTGCGGACGCCGGAATGAAATTGCTGCCTACCAGCCAGGGCTGCTGCTGGTACCAGCCATGGGCCTTCTCCTCGGACCAGCGCTGTGCGACAGCGAACGCCTGGCCAGAGATTGCAACAACCAGAATCAGGATCACAGAACTCGATCGTTTCACGGCCGCCTCCCGCCCCCCTGCTGAAGTCTCCATTGCAGCAAATTTCATTTCCATCCTCCCATCGCTCCGCCGGAAGTTGCTAATGCAAAGATGATCCACCAAGGGCCGCCGCCCCGCAAGCTGGCATGGCGGAACTGACACAGGCGCGGCGTCAAAATTCATCAGCCCGTTTCGCCAAATCACCCTCTGGCAGCCGGCGCCGGTTTCTTGCGCTTTGGGGACTCCCCGCTCTGTTGCATCAATTTGGTCACCACTCCCGTCCATCCCGTCTGATGACTGGCCCCAATCCCTGCCCCCGAGTCACCGTGAAAGTACTCATAAAAGAGGACCAGGTCGCGCCAGTGAGGGTCAGTCTGGAACTTTTCGACATTTCCAAACACCGGTCGCCGGCGTTTCTCATCCTGAAGAAAGATGTTGGTCATCCGGCGTGACAGCTCTCCCGCGATCTCCCAGAGGGTCATCATCTTTCCCGACCTGGTTGGGAATTCGACTTTGAAGTCATCTCCCAGGTAGTGGTAAAACTTCTGCAAGGATTCAACCAGTAGATAGTTCACCGGGAACCAGATGGGGCCGCGCCAGTTAGAATTGCCCCCGAACAGCCCGTTCAAAGATTCGCCCGGCTCGTAGCCGACGCGATGTTCCATATCCTGCACGGTAAGCCTGTAGGGGTGGTCACGGTGGTATTGTGACAGAGCACGAATGCCGTAGGGCGACAGGAATTCGCGCTCGTCTAACATGAACGTCAAAATGCTGCGCAGTTGGTCCTGATCGGCGATGGACAACAATCTGCGTTCCCCAACGCCTTCGGTGTGCATGCAGGCAAGACTGCTGGTGAGGTCCGGGCGATTATCGATGAACCATTCCAGACGACGCTTGAAATCGGGCAGCTTGTTGAGAACCTCCGGTTCCAGAGTTTCGACCGCGAACAACGGGATCAGCCCTACCATGGACCGGATCTTTATGGGGAACTGGCTGCCGTCGGGCATTTTCAGCACATCATAGAAGAAACCGTCTTCTTCATTCCACAGTCCCATGCTGTCATGGCCGCGATGGCTCATAGCGTTGGCGATGTAGATAAAGTGTTCCCAGAATTTGCTGGCCACGTCTTCGTAGCACGGCTCTTCGGTTGCAAGTTCGAGTGCGATCGCCAGCAGATTCAGGGTGTACATCGCCATCCAGCTGGTTCCGTCCGACTGCTCGATGTAGCCGCCGGTCGGCAAAGGAGCGCTGCGATCAAAGACGCCGATGTTGTCGAGGCCGAGAAAGCCGCCCTGAAAGATGTTCATGCCCTCCGCGTCCTTGCGGTTCACCCACCAGGTGAAGTTCAACATCAGCTTGTGGAAGACGCGCTGCAGGAATGCGCGATCGCCTTTGCCCTTGCGCTTCTTGTCGATCTTGTACACTCGCCACGCCGCCCAGGCGTGCACCGGAGGGTTGACATCGCCGAAGGCCCACTCGTAGGCAGGAATCTGTCCGTTGGGATGCATGTACCACTCGCGCAGCATGAGCGTGAGCTGTTCCTTCGCGAACTCGGAATCGACCAGCGCCAGGGGAATGCAGTGAAACGCCAGGTCCCAGGCGGCGTACCAGGGATATTCCCACTTGTCGGGCATGGAGATGACATCCGCGTTGTACAAGTGAGTCCACTCGTGGTTGCGCCCCTTGCGGCGCTCCGCGGGCGGGGGAGGATTGCCAGGATCGCCTTGCAGCCAATCTTTGATGACGTAGTGATAGAACTGCTTGGACCACAACATGCCGGCGAAGGCCTGGCGCATGACGTTCCTTGCATCCGCCGAAAGGTCCTGCGGTATGACGGTGGCGTAGAACCCCTCGGCTTCGCGCTGGCGGAGAGCGAATATTTGGTCGAAGCCGGCAAAGGCGTCGTTGCCTTTGAAATCGGAGTCGGCCAGGCGCAAGCGGACAACGACCGTCTCACCCGCTCCAACCGTTAGCTTGTAGTGGGCCGCTGCCTTCGTGCCGGCGTGTTCGGGATTCACCGCTTGGGTAGCGCCTTGCACCACGTAGTCGTTGATACCGTCCTTGACGTAGCGACTGCGGCTTTCAACTCCGAACAGCAGGCGCGTGTTGGTTTCGTTTTCGGTGAAGAGCAACTCTGGAGATCCTTCACAGTGCAGCCAGCGATTGCCAGGCTGATCATGATTCAGTTCGATCACCGGGTTCGGGCCCTGCCGTACCTGGTGCAACTCGGGCCGCCGCCCGCGCTCTCCCCAGGACCATGTATTGCGGAACCACACCGTGGGCAGCAGGCGCAGGTTCGCCGCTTCCTGCCCCCGGTTCACGACCGTGATCTTGACCAGGATGTCTTCGGTGTCAGCTTTGGCGTATTCCACGAACACGTCGAAGTAGCGGTCTTCGTCAAACACCCCGGTGTCGAGCAACTCGAACTCCGGCTGACTCCTGCCGCGCCGCTGGTTCTCCTCCAGCAGTTGGGCGTAAGGAAACTCCGCCTGGGAATATTTGTAGAGGTACTTCATGTAAGAGTGCGTGGGGGTGGAGTCAAGGTAGAAGTAGTACTCCTTCACGTCCTCGCCGTGATTGCCCTGATTGCCGGTCAGACCGAAGATCCGTTCTTTCAGAATGGGATCGCGCTCGTTCCATAACGCCAGGGCAAAACAGATCATCTGCCGCCGGTCGCTGATTCCCGCCAGGCCGTCTTCGTTCCAGCGATAGGCTCGCGAACGGGCCTGTTCATGAGGCATATATTCCCATGCATTTCCGTCGGGGCTGTAGTCTTCGCGGACCGTACCCCAGGCGCGTTCGCTCAGGTAAGGCCCCCAGCGCTTCCAGTGTTTCCGGCGCGCTCCGGACTCTGACAGTCGAATCTCTTCCTGTGTCATGAAATCGCTTCGCCTCTGCAGACGGCAGTATTCATAAACTTGTCTCCCACAACACATCGTTGCCGCTCGGTATTTCAAGCAGCCTGCGCATGAACAGGACAAAATCTTGCATGACTTCCTCCATCATAGGTGACGCCCAAGACGGCAAGCTGTTTCAAGGGTGAAACGATATTCTAGGGCTCACCTCGAGCCGCGCGGAGACGCATAACCGACCGGTGCTCGTCTTAGTCGTCCTTGGCGCGCTTCCTGGCAACGTTGTTCTTTGGCTGCAAGCTCCGCACTGCCCCGAAAATACGGAACTGATCGGCCCGATGTACTTGCTACGCCTGGACTCAAAAGTTCGTTCCAGATACTGGCAGATTAGCAATCCGCGGCTACCCCCAGCATTCCAGCAGATCAACGCGTCCGGGGCAACCCGAGCGCGGTGCTGGGTGTTGAAGCCTGGGCAGGTCAGCGGACCGCCAACCAGAGAAATACGCTTCACTTAGAACCTCGAATTCTATCCCTGGTGGGCGGTAGCCGCCATCCTGTGTCTGCTGCTACTCCTAGGTGTGATGGGAATCACAGACCGACAAGCCCCTTGCCATAGAAGATGCAAACGGGATGCGCGTTGATCCCAAGCTGATTTCAGAAGGACCTCTCGATTCAGAGGCAGCGATTCTGCGACAACGCTGCCGCCGAGTAGAGGGTACCTTCCCAGCAAACGCCATCTCACTGGAGCACGCCATGCTGAATCACTTTCTGCCGCTCAAAGATTCCCGTAGCAATGCTGCTTATCCAGGTTGCATTAGTCGCTGGAGGCAGATCCTGGCAGGGATCCTTCGACCATTTTGCTGTTTCCCTGAGCGAAGGGTCTTGGCATATGTCCGCCAGCCGAGCGAAATGCCGCGCCTGGATCGTGGCTGGATTATCGCCAACCACAAGCTGGTTTCCTTTCATGCCGCCTTCCTGACCTCATTGCTCAGCATTCCCACACACGTGCTATCAAATTTTGCTGTTATCCGGGACATGTTCCTGAGCGTGGAGGTCGTGATCTCCTCTTTGATGTGGTACGCGGCGTGGCATTGCAACATCGCCATCCACGAGATGGGGCACTACCTGGCGGCGGTCAGAACCAACAATCTCAGACCGGAGCTTGCGGGTCCTGCCGAGCAAAAGCTGAAGCAGCGTCTGATTGGCAGGTGGCTCTGGTATCTCGAGATGTTCGTAAAGATTCCTTACGGAACTTTCCAGGGAGTACATAAGGAGGCGGGGAGCTTTCACCCGAGCGTCAAGACGCAGAACCTGGCGGTGTCGGCCGCTGGCCCGAGGGCAAGCAAGGTGCTCAGCCAGATTACGTTCTTGCCCGGAATCGCCCTGATACTGCTTGGGCTGTACGCCACATTCCCTGCGGCAGTCTACGCGGGACGGCTTTTCTTCACTATTGGCGTAGTCGCTCTTTTCGATTTCCTGCTCTCGGACTCGGGAAAATACAAGGCCTTCCGGGAAAGGCAGCGAGAGGCGGCGGCAAAAATGTCAGAAGTAAGGGCTGCGGAACCAGTCTCCGCGACCCAGGAATCGCGCCCGGTAAAGCCCTCTGAACTCAGGCGCAAGCTCCGGTTGCACAGGCTGCAGGAGTTGGAATTACCTGACGGAAAGATTGTGTTCGCCCCCTGGGAGTTCAGAAACTCCATCCAGGGAGGGCGCCACACCGAGGAGATGGGCGGCAACCTGAGCTTCCAGGAATTAATGTTCCTGCCCCTCACCGCCAAAGATTACATCGAGGCCCAACGGGTCACCAACATGCTGCAAACCAGGGCGATCCAGATCATCCAGGACACGGAAGGCTTGAATTTCGTGGGCATCGGGCTGGAGGGAGGCATCGTGGCCTCCTACGCCAGGGAAAAAGGCGACCTCCTGCCCGAAGAGAGGGCGCTGAGAGTTGCTGTCCAGGCCATCGAGGAATGCGGCTTTGTCCCTGACCGGGATGTTTGCCTTGCGCTTGATCCCGCCGCCAGTGAACTCAGCAATGCCTACCGCGAGAAAACGGGTGAGAAAGACTCGATCGGTCAATACCTCTTTTGGAGAGCGGAAGATCCAAAGGTTCTGAGCACCGACGAAATGGTCGACCTCTATGTTAACTGGGTCAAGAAATATCCGATCGTTTCGCTGGAAGATCCGTTTGCCGAAGACGATTTCGAGGGGTGGAAGAAACTCATGAAAGCCCTCGACCACGAGATCCTGATTATCGGAGACGATCTGGTTACGACCAAAGATACTACGATTCGAAAATGTGCCGAAGAGGGGCTGATCAACACTGCCCTAATCAAAGCCAACCAGATCGGCAGCCTGAGTGAGACTCTGCTGGCGACTCGTACGGCGAAGGAATTGGGGCTGGCCCTGGTGGTCTCTCACCGGTCCAAGTCTCCCAATGAGGTCATGGAAGCCGACATCAGCTTTGCGGTCGGGGCTCTGGGCCTGAAATGCGGGGGCGGAGCGAACACGGAGCGGCTGGTCAAATACGGGAGAATCGTCGAACTCATGGAAATGGCGAAGAAAGGTACGAAGATCACCCGGAAACTCGATCCCGATCTCGTCATTGCTGACATCTCCGCTCACGAGGAACCGACCAACGCCGGCATACCAACGGTTGGAGTCGTGGTTATGCTCGACAACGGCATGAAATTTACCGCTGCTACGCCCTTGGGCGTTTCGGCTGGTACCGACGAGGCCATCCACCTAGTTGACAGCATCATCGAGGCGAATCCGCTCACCCGGAAATTCCCCAACTATTTCGTGTTTAAGGAGAAGGAAAAAACTTACCGGTTCGCCGCCGACCTCAAGGGCGACGCGATTGCCAAGGAGAATCGCGAACTGGCAGACCTCTGGATGAGAGCCAAGCGGTACGGCGGCAAGGGTTGTCTGAATGCCGTGGCTAACGTCACGGAAGTGATCGCTCCCCGCTTTCTGGGGCAGAAGATCTCGGCGCTGGGCACTCTCGCCGACATCGATCGGGAGCTTCTGCTGCTCGAACTGGATCTGGCCACAAAGAGAGGCAAGATCGACGCCAACGCTTCGGCCGACGCAAAGATTCAGATCATGCAGCGAAAGGGGAATCTCGGCATGAATGCAGTGCTCTCGGTCTCACTTGCCCTCGGGCGATTAATCGCCGCAAGGGACGGGAAGGAACTTCCGGAGGTACTGCGGGAGATGGAATCGACCATTGACCGCGATTATCTGTACGGGATCAAGTCGGCAGTAGCGGTTCCGGAACTGGCACATGCGCTCTAGATGTCATCCGGACGGGGAAGGGGCAGGTTCTCCTCCCTACAGATTTTTTCGAGCCGGTCGACGGACCAGGGCGCATTGAAATCATAGAGAACGCCGTAGGGCTGCTGCAGAAGTTCCAGCACCCTCGCGGACTGGGGATCGGTCCAGGGCGGCAAGGAGCTTTTCACTTCTTCCAACCGCGCGCCGCTCAGCTTTAGCGTAATAAGGGATTGCACGTTGCCAGGGTGAAGGGAAAGCTGTTCGAGCCCACCCTTGAGAATTTGCTTTCGCGCCATGAGAATCTTCCTCTCCCCCACATTGTGCAGAAGCTGCATATATTTCTCGAAGAGAACCCACTCATTCACCAGCAGTCCAATCTCTAACGGGCTGAAGCATTTCCAGAACGCTGCAGGATAGCGCGAACACAAAAACCGGCCCAACATGAAGGCGCCCGCCTCATAGCCTGAGATCCGCTCATGGGAGCATTTTGCGAGGGCCCGCTTGAAGAACCTGATCTTACGGTCCTGGGTCAGCATCTCGAAAACATTGCTCTGGCCCAGGTGGTCGCCGATGTCGCTCTTGAGAACCTCTTCCATGTACGACGGTTCGCGTTCGTCAAACCAGCCGTTCACGAGCTTCCTCGACTCTTCGGACTCCCCTCGCAAATCGAAATTTACCAGCCGGATAACTTCGCTGAGCGTGGAGATCTGGTCGACTTCGAGACCGCGAGCCAATTGCTGGTAGTAGCGGTAGGCGTAGGCGATGGATGCGAAAGTTCTCCGTTCCTCCTCGTCGATCTCGACTGGCTCTGCCCTCATATAGCGCAACAACCGGCCCGGCTTGAACCTAGCCTGTCCCAGGTAGATAGATCGTCGTTTCGACGAGATCGTGATCCAATCTCCCTCCCTGATCTCTTTGCCAGACGAATTAACCAGGCCTCCACCCGGCTGCAGCGTGACCCCATTCTTTTCCAGGCTCAGAAGGGCGGGTATGCCCAAGCTCTGGCAGATCGTGACCACATGCACTGCGGCCGAGGTCAGGCTGATGATGGCATCCATTTCCCGCATCACCACTGTGTCGGTAGGCACAAACGTACTCTTGCAAAGACACACATTGTCCCCTTCGCTCTTGGCTCTCAGCGCGGCATCCCCAGTGAAATACACGCGGGCCGACACCGCGGACCTGGGCAGAACCGCCACGCCCGAGCAGAAATGGCTGAGGAGATCGAAATCCTCCTGGGCGATGGTGTCGCTGGTGAGTTGCTTGATGTGGTAGGGCCGGATGAGTTCGATCACCCGCTGACGTGACACCGTTCCCGACTTGTGCATGTCCACAACCGAGATGATGGCGGCTCGCCCCGCCATTCCCGTCTGATTCAGTTGCAGGAGCGCGAACGACTGGTATCTGGCTGTCGCTTCCACCGCAAACTCGATCGTGACCGGGGATTCGAACTCTCTTTCAAGGTCTCCAAGGTGTGGAACGAAATGATAAACGGCGGGAAAGTCGCTCAGAATCGCCTCTCGATCCTCGAAGGAGGTCGAGCGGATTTCTGCCGTTCCAGTCATCATTTCTTCGCCAAAAATATCACGGGCGGTCTGGAGTTCCACACCCAATCCCGTCTGGGTATGGCGGCTGGAGATGACTCCGGCGTAGGCATTTTCGTGCCGCACTGTGCAAATCATTTTCTGCATGATGAGGCTGGGATAGTGCTCCGCTCCCCGGCAGAGCGTCAGCACGAGATCCTTGTTCTCTTCAAAGTGCTTGTAGGCCTGTTGCGCGAAGAAGGTGGCCTGAAAGAGGGGATCTTCAAGGAGCCTTCTGTCAGTCTTACGAATAATCTGGGATAACTGCTCCATTAAACCCACTATCTCCTCAGGAGCGAGATCAGACTTTACCGCACTAACGATCGCAGCGTATTCGTCACGGTGAAGAGAACGACAGAGGTTCCGCAGGTTATTCAGGAACATTTTGTGGGCGGCAACGGAGCCATACATCTTCTCCAGACAGGGCAACGTGCTTTCGGTCACGCCGACGTTGAGATAAGTGTCCATGACCCCGGGAATGTAGTGTGCCGTGGCGCAGCGAATGGCGAAGACGAGAGGGCCTTTGCCGTCTCCCAGGCCCTGCATGGTGAGAATCTCGAGTTGCTGAATGGCTTCCGAGACGTGCTCTTCAAGGCGCTGGACGCGATCGGCATAAGCACGAGAGGTAAGCACGACAAACTCCGGCACGGGGTAGCCTAGTTGGCTCAGTTTCAGGAGTATGAATCCCTTTTGGCTGATCTCTTGCTCGGAGTGGGGCTGATAGCTGGTGGAAGGAACGACGAAACTGCTTTCAGTGGGCTGAGGCTGCTCCAATCCTCCAAACGATTGTTCTTGCGCCGCCAGGGAAAAATACTTCAGCGCCTGAGGGTCCCCTCGACGGGCATTCAGAATCAGCGAAAGGTACACCTTCGCCTGCTCAATGTCATCGACACAGAGGAAGGGAATATCGATTTCGCTGACCACGATGCTGTTTGAAGAGCCATCGTCGAGTTCGAATTCCACCACAGGCGGAGAATATCCAGGTCCCCTCGGGGCGGGGTTTTCTTGTTTCGGCGAATGCGGATATTTCCTGGAGAGCAGGCTGTGCTGGTTAACGTAGTTGCCGCGGATCCTGAGGTCCCGGATCTCCGTCCCTGTGACGCATTCCATGGCAGGCCATCCTAAGCGAGAAGCCGTGTCAATACTCCTCTGACAAAGCACGATGCAATCGGGTCCCAGCGCTGGATCCAATATAGTCTTCTCGGTCGTGGGCAGGCTATGCAAGAGATCCAGACGCACTCCTATTTGAGGCTCGCTATGCAGCCCGCTGGGCTATAGATCGGAGTCCGAGACGGTGACCAGGATCACTGCACTCATGTCGGCCCAATGTTATAAAGCACCTGTACAATATTCCCTCTTCTGATTCCGTAATGCACGGGGAGGAATTGTTCAATCCTGGGCTCAGGAGGTTCTTATGAGCACCGCAAGGGTCATTCCCTTCACTAGCGATTCCGTAGAAGACATACCTGTAGTAGAACGATACCGGGAGGCGTATCAGACCGCGGAAGAGGTGACCGGCTTTGCCGAAACCGTGAAGCTGTGCGGCATTTTTTTGGCCGGACTCATTTTCGTTGCCGCTGTCGTGGTTTATCAATCGATTCCCGTGGAGCGTTCCGGGTTCCCGGTAACGTCGGCGTGGCTGATTGCTGGCGCGGTCCTGGTGATCCTGGCTTCTCACCTCTGGAGCATGGTGTTTCGGATTCAAGCCTGGATGCTCGAAGTCGCCATCGACTCGGCCGTTAATTCCTCGCCCTTGCTCTCAAATGCCCAGCGCGCCAGAGTAAAATCGTGGCCGAATGGCGCGGCGCGCGAAGAAGAGAGCGCGGCATAGGATATCGGCCGTTGGAGCTGAATAAGAAGCGCGCACTGCGCGATCATGCCTCTGCCCGAGGGGAGATCCGTGCTTGGAAGGATTGGCACCGGTTGGGAGAACCAACCATGCGTACCTCAGTTCGAAACGGTGACAGATCGATGTGGCAGACGCACTCTCGAAGCGCTTGCGGTGAGCTCTCACGACAAAACTTTGTCTGCATTTCGAACTCTTACGATCGTTTTCCTACTCGGGCAGCAGTTCCTCCTCTCACAAGTCAGCGCTCCCATTGGTGACGATCTGACTGGCCCACAAGCGAAGCCAGTTGACACTTCTCCTTGCATTCAGCCCGCTCCACTTGTTTCGGCAGGGGACTACCAAGGCCCGTTGAACCGTTGAAGAAGATAGTTGTGTATTTCGCGCGCAAGCCAGAAAATCAAGACGGTACATGCACATCCTCGTCGCGGCCTGACTCTGTGCGCGTTAGATGCCTCCGAGAAGTTCCACCTGTTTACCCAGGACAGCATCGAGCCAGTCACTTTCATAGGAGCGGCCTTTGACTCTGGAGTGGCACAGGCAGAAGATAACGATCCTAGCTTCGGGCAGGGGGCTGGCGGTTATGCTAAGCGATACGGGGCAGCTCTGGCGGATTCGGTGTCTCGCGACTTCTTCCATACCTACCTGTTTCCTGTAGTTTTTCGGCAGGACCCTCGCACTACAGGAAGCTTGAAGGCAGCGCCACCGGCCGATTTGGCCATGCTCTCCTGCATGTTTTTGTGGCAGAAAGTGATTCAGGCGGAAAGATGCCCAATTTCTCCGAATGGCTGGGCACAACCTCCTCCGTGGTCCTGAGCAATACTTATCATCCCGGGAATAGTCGGGGCGCAGGGGCCGTATCCCGGCGAGTTGGGGTCAGCATCGCCTGGGACATGGGATTTGACGTGCTGCGGGAGTTCTGGCCCGAAATCGTACACAAGCTAAGACTTCCTTTCATCCAGCGCGATCACGCGCCCGTTCAGATGAACCATGCCGCATCAGAAACGCGACGATGATAGGTTGAAAGGATCGAAGACCGGAACTCAGCCCACGGGAGAAAGGCAGCCTGTCAGCGGGAGCACATGCACTTTCTATCGATTGCAGCTGAGATCACCGGCAGCGGGATCCAGCCGGCACTTGTGCGTGCATATGCTCCACGAACCAGTCGCCGGCGATTGCTCCTACTTGCTCGAGAGCTCCAGGCTCCTCGAACAGATGGGTTGCGCCGGGGACAACATGTAATCGGTTGGCGCAGTGCATGCGTCTTGCAGCTCGTAGGTTCAGGTCGAGCACGGTATGATCTTTGCTGCCGACAATAAGCAGAGTTGGAGCTTCTACCTGCTCAAGCGCACTCCCAGCCAAATCGGGACGTCCGCCGCGAGACACTACTGCCGCGATTTGACCTTCCAAAGTGGCTGCGGTGATGAGCGCAGCCGCGGCTCCGGTACTTGCCCCGAAGAGACCGATCGGCAGCTCCCCCAAGTCCGCCTGGTTCAAAGCCCATCGCACCGCCAAAATAGAACGCTCGGCGAGCAGCGGAATGTCAAAACGAAACTGCATTGTCTGTTCGTCAATGTCCTGTTCTTCCTTGGTTAAGAGGTCGATCAACAAGGTGCCAAAACGATATTGGTTTAGCTGTTCGGCAACATATCTGTTCCTGCTGCTGAATCGGCTGCTGCCACTTCCGTGAACGAACAGAATTAATCCCTGAACTTCGTAAGGAAGTTGTAGATCTCCATAAATTGCCGAACCATCGAGCGGAACCTGGATGGGCAAAAGAACGTTGCGTCGAATCGTTGTGTTTTTCATGACTACCACCTGAGTACTCTTTTTCGAATATTTCGAAACAAGTGGTCTCAGCGCGGGCTGCGCCGCGGACAGACCTGGAGAGTCCCTGAGGTCGGCTCACCGAAGCGAACGATGCCACCGAGGCTGAGCTTACAGCATCCCACCTGTCTTTACCGTCAGGATGTTCAAAGCCATCTCCAGCCTTGTGATGGCTTCCTCCAGTTCGGGAAAGTCCTCGAACCGTTCAAGCTTCTTGCGCAATTCCGTCAACAAGTGACGAGCACTCGCGACGTGTTTTGCCGCCTCAGTGGAACGTACTTCTTCTTCATAGATGCTTACCGGGGTGCTTGTCACTGCACACCTCCATAGCGTCGCTCCTGTCTCAATGTTATTGTCGCCTGCAGTCTCCGGGCGGTGACCAGAATCACGGACTACAGTGATCTCAAGTCCGGCCAGATTGTAGGCGATCGCTGATGGAGCCCCCACCGCATATTTCTATCAGTGATTGTGATCACCGACCCGTGTAATCCACCCCATAGGACGAGCAACTGGATCTAATTTAGCTTTTGAGTAGGACCGAACGAAAGCGCGCGGTATATAACGCGCGCGGCACATAACGAATGAAGCGCCAGATGGCAGGGAGGCGTCTTTGGCGTCGCGAACAGACCGGAATGGAGCAAACCTTTGTGATCTTCGATTTGTTTGCTTTGCCCTGTTGCTGATGTTCCTGCCGACAGTCTGCGTGAAAAATGCAATGGCGGTGGAAGACGCCAGATTTGGCGCCGTGGCTTCTCCTGTCAAGTTGGCCTTTCGACCGCAACAACTTACCGAAATAGGCACAACGCAGTTGCATGCCATGATCGATGCTGCAGAGTTGACCGATCTTCGCTGGCCGAAGTTTGTGAAATATCGAACCGAGGTCAGGGACTTCTATGATTCTTGCGACGGAGCCTTACCCTGGATGCGGGACCTTAGGCCGACTCCGCAAGCGCTCGCCATCATCCAACTTCTGAGAACTGCTGATCGAGAGGGGTTGAACCCCGAGGACTATGAGGGCCCCCGCTGGGATGGCCGTATCAGGGCTCTGGAGCAATCCAACCCGGTACCGGAATCGGACTTGGTCCGGTTCGACCTTGCCCTCACGGTTTCGGCCATGCGGTATGTCTCTGACCTGCATCTGGGGCGAGTGAACCCTCGCCTCTTTCATTTCGAACTGGACATCGATCACACCAACTTCGACCTGTCTGATTTCCTTCGACAAACGTTGGTTGCCGCTTCCGATGAGGACATCGCTAGCGCTATCGAAGCCGTGGAACCGCCATTTCCAACCTACCACCGAACCCTCAACGCGCTTAGAACGTATCTCGAACTTGCCCGGCGCGATGACGGAGAACTTCTTCCAGTTCCGCGCAAGGCGATCAGACCTGGTGATTCTTACACCGGACTCCCGCGATTGCGGGAGCTCTTGGCTCTCTTGGGAGACCTTCCAGAAAAGGAGAAAAATGTCGTCTCACCTGTTTACCAGGGTGCTCTGGTCACAGCCCTGAAGGGTTTCCAGCAGCGGCACGGTCTGGAGCCGAATGGCCTGATTGATGCCGAGACATTCAAAGATCTGAACACGCCACTCAATCGCCGGGTAGCGCAACTCCAACTTACCCTGGAACGACTGCGCTGGTTGCCGCATCAGTTTCACCCCTCGCCCATCGTCGTCAACATCCCCGAATTTCGTCTTCGCGCAGTTGACGAACAGTATCACTGGATCCTCTTCATGAAAGTCGTGGTGGGTCGGGCTTACGGGCATCAGACGCCGGTCTTTGCGTCCAACATCAAGGCAGTGGTCTTCCGGCCTTATTGGAATGTGCCGCTATCGATTGTGCGTGCGGAATTGTTGCCCCACATCGAAAAAGATTCTGCCTATCTCACCAAGAACTCCTATGAAATTGTGGACAGTCGAGAAACCGTCGTAAGTCCGGTTACGCTAACTGATGCGATCAAACGCCAGCTCCGTTACGGCACACTAGGCATTCGACAAACTCCTGGTCCGAACAATGCCTTGGGATTGCTTAAGTTTGACTTCCCCAACCGGCATGACATCTACCTGCATGGAACGCCTGCCAGGCAACTGTTTTCAAGATCTCGACGTGATTTCAGCCACGGCTGCATCCGCGTAGAAGATCCGGTCGCTCTGGCAGCCTGGCTTCTCCGTGATAAGCCGGAATGGACTGCAGAGCACATCCGCGCCGCGACCCTCGCGCAGAAAACCTTCCGGGTGGATCTGGAACCACCGGTTCCCGTGCTGATTGTGTACGGCACGGCAGTGGTGATGGAGGATGGTCAGGTTCACTTCTTCCGGGATATCTACGGCCAGGATGCGGCCCTGGAGCAGGCCCTCGTCAGCCATTCCTACCCCGAGTAGCAGAGCGAATCAAGCCAATTGACCTACCCTTGCCACCGTCGAACTCGCCCGACATCCACGTGAACAAATCCCGATCTCGGGTAGTAGCCAACTCCCCCGCGGTGAAGGCCAAGGGCAAGATCGCGCAGTCTCGATACGGGTACGCCGGGAATACGAATGTCAATAGCCTGTCCTTGCATATGCAGGCTGTGAGAGGCCACGCCGGACGAAGTTTGTCGCAGAAACTCATTGCTCCAGGGACTGCGATATCCGCAGACGATGTCAATTTCAGACTCCGGACGTCCTGCCGATCCGGTCAGATCATGGAGCAAGTCGAACAGACGGGGGTCAAGTCTATGAATTGCTCCTGTGCGATGATCGCGCAGAAATCGTTCGAGGCGATCAATTGCATCTGGCAGGTAAGTGTCGCCCCTCCTGTAAACCAGGTCAATTTGCTGGTTCGTGTGAGTATGGTAGAGCCGCAGCCTATATTCAGGCTGCGGGCTGGCGTTGGCTGCTCCGGTTCTGGCGGGCTGGCACAATATCCCGATCAGCAAGACTATTGCGAAAAAAGCGTACGATGGATATAGGTTCGTAGGCATGTTCGGCTATTGTCACAAGAAAGCGGGGATTCGGAAAGGTCTTTTCGTCGGCACTGGAACCCAGCGGGGCGGGCATACAGCGAGATGTGTGCCTCTCGCCGTGTGATCGAGATCACTTCGAGGCGTGACTCTCACCACGGTTCGTCAAACCACGTGACAATATCATTGTTGCCGGGTTGAGTCCGGAATATTGATATGAAATCATGGAACATGGAGGGAACGATTTAGACCAGAACCGAGGAGGCATTGGGCACATGAGCAAGAACTCCCACACCCTGCACCCGGATGTGTTCGACTGCAAACCAGCTGCCCTGAAATCCTGCGCCGTCTCTAATGGCACCCCGCAGCTGCGCAGCACGTCTATGGTCGTTGGTCGTTCTTTCGACGGATGGTTACTCGAAGCCCTTCGCCGCTCTATGGGCGACCTTCCAATCCGGCTCATCGTGGGGAGACGTGCGCAGCTTTCACCACGACCAGGGGTTGACCCAATCGCCATAGTATCGATCTCGGATCGTCGAACCCTGGTAAGGTTGTTGCTCAATCCTGAGATCGCCTTTGGGGACTGTTACGCTGATGGAAGCATTGTTGTGCAAGGGGACTTGGTTCAGCTGCTGGAATGTATTATACGCCTGATGCGCGTGAACAAGTCAAAAGACTGGCGCCGCAGATTGTCGTCGCAGTGGTTGCAGCGCATTCAGGCAAACAGCATCACTGGTTCAACAAGAAACATCCACCAGCATTATGATTTGACAGGCGATTTCTACAGGCTTTGGCTCGATTCCAGGTTGGTTTACACCTGCGCTTATTTCCCCACCCCTTCGACCCCACTCGAACAGGCACAACTTGCCAAGATGGATTACGTCTGCCGCAAGCTTCGGCTCCAGGCTGGTGAAAGGGTGGTAGAGGCGGGCTGCGGGTGGGGCGCGCTGGCGCTCCATATGGCAAAGAATTACGGGGTAAGGGTCAAAGCTTTCAACATCTCCCGGGAGCAAATTCTCGTTGCTCGCGAACTGGCGGCCCGGGAAGGATTGAATAGTCAAGTGGAGTTCATCGAGGATGACTACCGGAACATTTCAGGTCAATTTGATGTTTTTGTGTCAGTCGGGATGCTGGAGCACGTTGGCGCAGAGCATTACCGGGAACTAGGCCGAGTCATCCATCGCGCTATTGGAACCTCCGGGCGCGGATTGATTCATTTTATTGGGCGCAACCGGCCAGGCATCTTCAGTCCCTGGATCAGGAAGCGCATCTTTCCCGGTGCTTATACGCCCGCTCTTCGTGAAATGCTGGATCTTCTGGAGCCCTGGAATTTCTCCGTGCTGGATGTCGAGAATCTTCGATTGCACTACGAGAAGACGTTGCAGCTTTGGTTGAGCAGATTTGAGAACTCAACCGACCAGATCACCAAGATGTTCGGACCGGAGTTTGTGCGGGCCTGGCGACTCTATCTGGCTGGCTCGATTGCAGCCTTCCGCGTAGGCACCCTCCAGCTATTTCAGGTCACATTTGCCGGGCAGGAGTGTCGGCAGATCCCATGGACTCGCGCTTATCTTTATGCGGAGGAACTGCCGGCAAAGGAAGAACCCGAATGGCTTCATGCGATGTCCTGATCGTGGGTGCGGGCCCTGCGGGTTCTTCCTGCGCCTGGGCTTTGCGTGGAGCGGGTCTCGACGTGCTCATTCTTGACAAGTGCACATTTCCACGGAACAAAGTCTGCGGTGGATGGATCACGCCGGCGGTGCTTGAGGAACTTCAGATAAGTCACACTGAGTATTCGCAAGGTCGTGTATTCCAGGCGCTAACGGGATTTCGAACCAGCCGCATGGGCGGCCCCGAGATCGAAACCAACTACGGCAAACCCATCAGCTACGGGATACGACGAGTTGAATTTGATGAGTTCCTGCTGGCCCGCTGCGGTGCACGCATCTTCCAGGGCTCCCCGCTGAAGACGCTCGAAAGATCGAGTGACCATTGGACGGTTAACGGGCAGATCAAGACTGCGCTTGTTATCGGGGCGGGTGGACACTTCTGTCCCGTTGCCCGGTTCCTGGGAGCTGATAGCCACGCCGAAATCGCGGTTGTGGCTCAGGAGACCGAATTCGAAATGACTTCGCGTCAGGCCGGCAATTGTTCCATTCGCCCGGAAGTGCCGGAACTCTACTTTTGTCCCGACATGAAAGGATATGGATGGTGCTTTCGAAAACAGAACTATCTCAATGTGGGTCTGGGTCGGCTTGACCCGCATGGCCTCCCACATCAGGTCGCCGATTTCGTAGGGTTCTTGAAAACCAATCGGAACCTCGACTTTGAGTTCCCCAGGCCCATGCAGGGTCATGCCTATCTCTTGCATCGCGACAACAAGCGGAATGTCGTCGGCGAAGGTATTCTGCTGGTGGGAGACGCAGCTGGCGTCGCGTATTCACAGAGTGGCGAAGGAATCCGGCCCGCTATTGAGTCCGGTTTGTTGGCGGCAAAGGCCATCATCGCCGCGAAAGGGAAGTACGACCGTGCCGCTTTGGAGAGTTATCGCAGCCTGCTTGCGGCGCGGTTTGGACAAGCCACAGAGGGCTGGTCAGCCACCATCGCTCGCCATCTTCCAGGTTCAGTGATCCACTCAGCCGCGAAACTACTCCTGGCCAGCAAATGGTTTTCTCGTCATGTCATCCTGGACCAATGGTTCCTGCGCCGCCAGGAACCAGCCATGAATTTTTAAATCACCGGGCTGGCCGGTTGAGAATGCGTCATGATGCGATGCCGTCGAGCATCTCTGGAAGCATCGCAGACCGGAACCGGACGTGTGTAGTACTGCCGTCGGCGGACACTATGTCCAATCCTCGATGTGCTCCAGTCCGGTTTCGTTTGAACCTGATCTGAGTCGGAGTGTCCACAACGTGGGTCAGGCATTCGTCCGCCGCGTCACCTACCGCAACGTAAAGTCGCCGCCTGCCGTCAGCGTGGTCGATACTGACGCCTCTCAGCCGCCGATCCACTACCTCCGTCAGCTTGCCGCTGGGGGTGGACACTTCGATGCTGGCTAACCAGTCCTCATGTTGGCGGCTGAAACCGTCCAGGAATGACATCCACTTGCGCGGCTCAACCTCAAGGTCGTCGATTTGTTCCTCAGTGTCCCACATGGTCCGCTGCGCCCAATTCATCAAGCCGCAGGCTCACCTGCAGATTTCACTTCACTCTTCGTTGCCTCGTGCGCTGTTGCCTGGTTCTGGTCGAAGAGAGACTTCAGCTGAACCATGTCCCGGTCGATGGCACTTTTCGGATCCAGGCCAAGCAGTGCCGCAACAGCGTGTCCGAGCAGACCTGCGGGCGGGTTGTAGCTCATGTCAATCTGCACCCGGGTTCGGCCGTCTTCGTTCTCTTCCAGGTGGATGATTCCATGGTTTTCAACCATAGATCCCGGCAGGCTCCGCCACTCAATACACTGTTCGGGCAAGAGGCGCGTGATTTTGCCTCTCCAGCTAAGGGGAATACCCGCGGGCCCCGCTACGTGCCACAAGAAGATTCCATTCTGCTCGGGCGTAATCTCCTTCACATGTGCGAATACTTTCGGATAGTTTTGCGGATTCTTCCAGAATTCATACAGATCGGCTGCGGTAGCGTTAATGTAGGCAGCCTTCTGGATACGGAGGCCTGCGGTTTCATCAGCGCCGATCATGCGCTTGAGAGGCGTATTCAGTACGGAGCGAGCCAGCAGGATGGCACCGTTCGCCGCGAGAGTCTTTCCAATCAGCTTGCGGTGAGTCGCCCCATACGCAATCAGCCCGGCGCCAGCAAGGCCGGCAAGAACCCGTGCTGTAGGCGACCAGCTCTGCTGCAGGAATTCCGGTAAGTGCCTGCGCCGAGCCCCCCCTTGCAGTGCCGAAATATGCTGGGGATGATCGGTGGCGTTGAGGAAGGTGGACAGCTCTCTTACGCCTCGTACTGCCCTTACTGCACTAGTCAGCTCGGACACCTCATCGGCCAGGACCCACCCGCCCAAGAACACTGATCCTCCGGTGCAATTAACTTCAACGGCATGAGGATGGGAGACGGCTCGACCTACGGCGGTCCGGATGCGCTGCTCGAGGACGGTGTCCGATACCTCATCGTCGCCTTCGAACAGGCGGCGTGTCTCAGCAACCGCGCCTTCAGCGCGATGTTCGACATCGCGACCAAGACGCAGTGCAAACTTCTTGAGGTCATGACCGGAATGCAGAAATGTATCTCTTAACGTCGCGCGCCGGCGTTTGCCACGATTCGGGTCAGCGAAATACATGGTCAGAGCGCCTGCACCAAACGCGCCGAATAATGTCCAGGTCAGGCTTTCTCTTTTCATAAAGATGCTCCCATTACAATTCACATTACAAGTAACGGTCATTCTGCGCCGTGACCGCCCCCACAACATCATGTGACTTAGATCACCACTATCCGAGTGCCCGGGTGTGCCTGGAGAGGGATCTTTTCGCACACTCGCTTCATGCCGTGATGGCGCTCACCGGCTGCGGTGACTAACGGCACATACGAATAGCCCCGCTTTTGGTCATCCTTGATTTGTCGACTTGACTCCGCAGAAGGGCCAGAGAGGAGCCAAAATGCCAACTAAGAGCGATTTTCATATCGTCAACGCAATCCGTCGAGCGGCAACACCGATGACGGGAGAGTCGACTGATTTCGATCCTTTGCTTGATGTGATCGGCGACTCCCGCCTGGTTCTGGTTGGGGAGGCCTCGCACGGCACTCATGAGTTCTATCGATTGCGTGCGCAAATTACTAAGCGCTTGATTGCAGAAAAAGGTTTCACCGCGGTCGCTGTCGAAGCAGATTGGCCCGATGCGTATCGTGTCAATCAATTTGTGCGATTTCAGGGTAAAGACCAGGACGCGATTGATGCGCTTGCGGACTTCCGGAGGTTTCCCGCCTGGATGTGGCGCAACGCTGATGTCCTCGACTTCGTCGGCTGGCTGCGGAACTACAACGAGCTTCACCACGCTCCGCGGCGTGTAGGCTTCTACGGACTAGACCTTTACAGTTTGCATGCCTCCATCCGCGCAGTCCTGAATTTCCTGGATAAGGTTGACCCCGAGGCTGCTCGCCGCGCTCGCTATCGCTATGCCTGCTTCGAGGATTTTGGCGAGGATACCCAGGCCTACGGATATGCCGCCAGTTTCGGACTGAGCAAGAGCTGTGAGGATGAGGTTATCAATCAGTGGATGGAGATGCGCGGGCGTGCTGCCGACCTCGCTCGCCGCGATGGTCATGCCTTCCCCGATGAATTCTTTTTCGCAGAACAGAATGCTCGCCTGGTAAAAAATGCGGAAGAGTATTACCGCTCCATGTTTCGGGAGAAAATTTCGTCGTGGAACTTGAGGGACAGCCATATGGCCGAGACGCTGGACGCGCTGCTTCAGCACCTGGGCGCGGCTCACGCGAAGATAGTCGTCTGGGCACACAACTCTCATCTCGGCGATGCCCGCGCCACGGAGGTGGGACACCAGGGTGAACTGAACCTGGGACAACTGGTGCGACAGCGATATGGTAATCAGTCGGTATTAGTCGGTTTCAGTACCTTCACGGGCACGGTTACGGCGGCATCCGAGTGGGATGGTCCAGCGGAACGCAAGCATGTTCGGCCTGCCCTGCCCGGCAGTTATGAAGCGCTCTTTCACAGCACTGGTATGTCAAAGTTTCTGCTGCTTCTTCATGAAACCGACGAAGCTGCATCGCTATTGCGCGAACCGCGTCTCGAGCGAGCGATTGGGGTGATCTATCAGCCTCGATCGGAGCGTCAGAGTCATTACTTTCACGCCCAGCTTCCGGACCAATTCGATGCGATCCTGCACTTCGATGAGACTCGGGCAGTCGAGCCTTTGGAGCGCACAACAACTTGGGAGGCCGGCGAAGTTCCTGAGACGTACCCTTCGGCGCTGTAGAGTTGGAAACCGGTGCAGCGCAGTGGTTCCGCAGACCGGCCACAGTCGTCGAATACTGACTTTACGCAAATGAACAGGCGGCCCCGGGGGGTGGCAAGATGATTTTCCCCAATCGAACAGAAGCTGGCCGCAGGCTGGCGTTGCGCTTGCGTGATTATGTAGATCGGAAAGACGTTATCGTCCTGGGTATTCCGCGGGGTGGTGTTCCGGTTGCCTTCGAGGTAGCCAGAGTGCTGAAGGCTCCACTCGACGTTTTTGTGCTGCGCAAATTAGGGGTACCGGGGCATGAGGAACTTGGGTTTGGAGCCATTGCAAGTGGGGGTATTCGAGTCCTCAAT
>Ga0335082_10000223_pt1 | contig 57951 bp, 60 predicted proteins | sample Lox_Sample_41_FD_206718 | JGI IMG/M metagenome (GOLD analysis project Ga0335082, IMG submission 206718) | Soil microbial communities from Loxahatchee National Wildlife Refuge, Florida, United States - Lox_Sample_4.1 | ecosystem: Environmental > Terrestrial > Soil > Wetlands | place: USA... | reverse complement strand
AGGAGTACAACCAGGCCGCGGTCATCGACAAACTGCTAACCGGCTTGCCGGAAGTGGTTCGGGCCCTGGCCGCGCCGCTCGCCAACGTCGACAAGATCACCGTGGTCTCGACCGGCAACGGCGATGCCGCCGGGCTGAACAAGATCACTGGCGATCTGACCAAGATGGCGGCGCAGGTGCCGGCACTGTTCGAGACGCTCTCGGGAATGCCGCTGGGCGATTTGCTAGGCAAAGTCCGCCAGATCGGCGACAAGTCGCCGAAGCCGGATGCGACGAGCAAAGGCAAGTAACGCACGTGGAGCGACGGGCGCCCTCGCCCGTCCCCGAGCGAAGCAAGCTTTGCAAGGTCGGGAGTCGCTGGCCGTTCCGGGGTCACCGCCGCGGACGGCCGGCGACAAACGACAGACATTAGGAGGAACACCGTGCAGGAAGAGGTGCAACACGCAAGAACGCTGGCCCTGGCCGTCGCCCTGGGAGCCGCATTGGGTGCGGCGATGGGCGCCGCCCTCGGCCACATGGGAGTCTGGGTCGCCGCCGGCATCGCCGCCTACATCGCGATCACGCTGGTCGGCGGCTGGAAGCCCAAATCCAACGACCAACGACGAACGACCAACGACTGATCTTTACGAGGTGATTTATGGCATTACTGGAGCGGGTTTCAACATTAGTCCGAGCGAATCTCAACGACCTCATCGACAAGGCCGAAGAGCCGGAAAAGATGATCAAGCAGGTGATCCTCGACATGCAGAACCAGCTTCTGCAGGTCAAGACGCAGGTCGCGATCGCCATCGCCGACCAGCACCTGCTGGAAAAGAAAAAGCAGGAAAACGAGGACAAAGTGCAGGAGTGGATGCGCAAGGCCGAACTCGCCGTCGACAAGAAGCAGGACGACCTGGCCCGCGCTGCGTTGCTTCGCGTGGAAAGCTATCGCGAGATGCAGCTGAACTTCACCCAACAGGTGGAGGACCAGAAGGCCCAGGTCGAAAACCTGAAGTCGGCGCTGCGCAGTCTCGATCAGAAACTGGCCGAAGCGAACGCGAAAGCCGACCTGCTGATCGCGCAACATCGCCGCGCCCGTGCCGTAAGCCGCGCCAGCGACGCGCATTCCGGCATGGCCGCGAACGCGAAGTCCACAACCTTCGACCGCATGAAGCACAAGGTCGCCCGCGAAGAAGCGGTCGGACAGGCGAAGACCGAATTGCTCGCCGACGACGTCGAAGACCGGTTGGCGGCACTCGAGAAGGAAGACCGCATCGAGCAGCTGCTGACGGAGTTGAAGACGAAGAGAGGGGCGTAGTGACCTGCCCGATCTTCGTCGATCGGGCGTGATCACCCCAACGCTTACGGAAATACAGCTTATGACTGTTGATTCAAATTCGATAACCGCGATCGCCACGTCTGTTTACGGCGCGGCTACCCTGCTGCTCGTAATACAGATCTGGAGAGACAGGGTGCAAAGGGAGAGACATCACAAAGCTGACTCCGAGGCTCATAAGCTCGACGAACTCCGCAGTGCTTTCTACGAGGCGTGGGGGTTTTGGATGGGTCATTGGGGGACCGTCGGTTCTGCACAGCTCGATGCTTCTCAGGTGGGCAAACAATTCGAAGCTGTCGCCCGTCTGGAATCCCAGTTGCGATTGAATGGATACAGAACCGACGCAGACAAGCTTGGCCTTGCTGTTCGTGCAGATATCCATGGGATCCATCTAACAATCGGCGAGATTGGGACAGCGTTAGGGCTATTTGCGGCAGAGTACAGGAAAACGACCGGGGTAGTCCCTAAAGGCAATTAGCGGCGAGCCGTTCGGAGGCGACGACGAAGCAGGGAGCGTGACGTCACGGGCCCCTCACCGCTCATAGCGATGGATAGGCGACAATATACTCGCTAACACAACCGCATGTCGTGGAGGATGCCATGCTCGTGACTGTCCTGATACATCTGGTGTTAGCCATACTCCTGTTCTTTGTCGTGAACTGGATCGGCAAGCATTCGTCCACATTCGGATATTTGCAGCTTTCATTGAGGTATCGTGAGGACGCTGCGCCGGCATTTAACTTCGCTCTCAAAACACTGGCACCGACGGTTTACATAATCCTTGTCGCAACCTTCCTTTATTCCATTCAGCGTGACGCCTTTGTTCATCACCTATGGTTCGTAGCAATCTACTACTTCGCATTTAGACTTCTGTACAACATCTCCTTCGGCCGTGCCCTACTGCTGGACTTGTGGTCACAGGCATTTCAGGCTGGATTTGGTATTTGGGCCTCTTACCTTGCATATGTTCACCTCATCATTCGGAAGCATCCCCTCTTTCCTGATATCGACAGCATTGGTAATCAGTTGTGGGTCGTCATCGCGCTATTCCTGTATGCAATCTTGAATAACGTCCGCACGAGTCCGACCGGAAGTGTGAGGAGGAAGAACCGATACCTTCGCTCACGGTTCAGGGTTCTAAGTGCCCTATATGGGGACCTAATTCAGAAACAGTTTCCTGAGAAATATCAGCGACTCGTAGCATATGCCGTCCTAATCTATGAAACATTCAACCGTCCATGGCTAGCGCGACTAGTTGAACGAGTTGTGTTCCCGTGGGGCAGCAAGACGATCGGCCCAATACAGGTTCAAACCACGGAACCCTTGACGGATCAAGAGGCCGTGCGCTTGGGCCTGCAACGACTACATGAGTGCTTCGAGGCGACGCGTCAAGAACTTTCCGGGAAGCGTAGTTCACGTTACCATCTGATCCACTCGGCCGTTGCAAAGTACAATCGAGATGAAAGCTACATTGATGAGGTTTCTTACATCCTGCATATTCTGTGGGCACAGGTTGCACCCGAGTATCGGAACGAGTTTGAGCACTCCTACAATCTGCCGATAGAAGGGGACCCGCCAAGTTCTGCGCCTGCGATCCCCCCACTAGCGGAAGAAGGCTTGCCCACTACAATTGAGTGAGGTCCTCATGCGCAAGATCTTCCATTTCGATTCACCCGCCGACCCCTACGTGGCCGACGCCGCCGTTCTCTGCTGCTTCGATCACCGAATCAACAGGACGGTGCGGAAATTCCTCAAGAAGCAGGGCATCGAGCGCGCCGACATGATCGTCGTCGCCGGCGGCGCCAAGACGCTCGCCTCCCCACGCAACGACTTCGAGCAGGATTTCATCCTCGAACAGGTGCGCATGTCGATCCGCCTGCACCAGACCCAGCGCGTGCTGGTGATGAGCCACTCTGACTGCGCCACCTACGGTGGTCTCGCCCATTTCAACGGAGACAAGGCCGCCGAGGCCGAACATCATCGCGGCGAACTGCTGCGCGCCGGAGAACTGCTCACCGCCAACTTCCCCGACATTTCCGTCGAACCGTATTTCGTAAAATTCGACGGGGTGTGGGAAGTGAGGAATGCCGAGCACCTGAAGGCGCCCACTAAGCAAACGCCTGAGCATGTCGCGTAATACCATTACCGAATACCGTCTCTTCGAGCCGATTCGTCAGGCATGGATACTGACGGGAGTTGCATTCTTTAGTGCGGTCCTGTCACTTGTCCGCATCGGAGCCTCTGCCCGGATGCCACGGCACAGTGGAACACCAATGGACTGGTACCCCTATGTCATGGAGGCGATCACGCTTGCGGTAATGGTGTATTGGATTGCGTCGAGTCGAGTTGCGCTGGAAAGGGCATTCGTGGCACTTTGGCTCGGCGCTTGGGCAATGACGTGGTTTGACTATCTCTATCCAGTGCCCGTGCTCTATTTCGTGCAGGTTGTCAGGACGCTGGTTTGGATCTGGACGTTTCTCCTTGCATTGCGAATTCTGGTCACGATAAGAAGGGCTGGAATAGCGACTGCGAAAGACCTGGCGGGGGAATAACCAACTTATGAAAATCCTTTTCATCGGCGGCACGGGCGTCATTAGCACGGCCTGCACGGCGCTCGCGGCGGAACGCGGTATGGACATCACGTTACTCCGGCGTGGGCAGCAGCCGGCTCAGTTGCCGACGGGCGTGAAGACGCTTGTCGCGGACATCAACGATCCCATGTTGCCGCAGATCCTCGAGGACACCGACTTTGACTCGGTCGTCGACTTCATTGCCTTCACCACCGCCGACATCGAGCGCGACATCGCTCTGTTTCGTGGTCGAACGCGGCAGTTCGTGTTCATCAGTTCCGCCAGCGCCTACCAGAAGCCACAGACGCACTACCTGATGACGGAGTCGACGCCCCTCGCCAATCCCTTCTGGCAGTACTCGCGCGACAAGATTGCCTGCGAAGAACAGCTCATGCGCGCCTACCGTGAAGAAGGTTTTCCGATCACCATCGTGCGACCTTCCTGGACCTACGGCGAGACGCGTATCCCGCTGGCCATGAACAGTTGGGAGAAATCTTATACAGCGATCGACCGCATGCGCCGCGGCCAGAAACTGGTGGTGCCGGGCGATGGAACGTCGCTATGGGTGATGACCCACAACAGCGATTTTGCCAAAGGACTGGTTGGCCTGCTCGGCAACATGCAGGCCATCGGGCACGCGTTCCACATTACGTCGGACGAAGTGCTGAACTGGGATCAGCTCTACCGCATCGTGGGCGATGCCGTTGGCGTGGAGCTCAAGCTCGTGCATATTCCATCGGACTTCATCACCGCTTGCTGGCCCGACAAATTGGGGACGCTCACCGGCGACAAGTCGCTCAGCGTTGTCTTTGACAATTCCAAGATCAAGCGCTTCGTTCCCGGATTTTGCGCGACCACGAGTTTCGCCGAGGGGGTAAAGCGCGCGCTGGCGTGGCTTGACGCCGACCCCTCGCGAAAGGTGATCGATCCGGACCACAACGCGTTTCTGGACAAGTTGATTGCGGGCTACGAGAAGGGATTGTCTGAGACGGTGCGGACTTTTGGGAGAGTTCCTCCCAGCTCTTAGTTCTCAGAAAGGCACACCCTCACCTAAACGCCGCGCCGAGTCCTGAACTCAGCTTTGATGTTTCTCGCGGAACGCCTGCAGACACCTCTTCGCCGTCTCGAATTCTGAGTAGCGGCTGCCCTCCTGCTCGACCAGGTAGTATTCAATGCCGCCGACAGATTCAGCCGCCGCAAAAATGCCCTTCCAATCCGCTACACCTTCGCCCAACAGAACGGCGTACTTCTTGGCGGAGTCCGGCGACCAGTCTTTGCAGTGGATGGAGTGGATGCGTCCCGGATTGGCCTTGATCCATGCCACCGGATCGGAACCGACTTCGAGGCATGTGCCCACGTCGAGCTGCAGCATCACCGTCGGCTTGGTGTTCGCGGCCAGAATCTCCATCGGGCGTTTCCCGTCGATCGGCGTGAACTCCGGCTGATGATTGTGATAGCCGACCCTCAGCCCCGCCGGCTCCAGCTTCTCGGCGGCCTCATTCAGCCCGTCGGCGACCGGCTTCCACTCGTCGAGCTTTGTCTTGTCATTGGTGGAGGACTGCACCACGTACTTGCAGCCCAGGATCAGGTTCATGTCGCGCGTGCGGGAGATCTTCTCCGCGCTGATGAACTCTTCGGCATTGTGCGTGGAGAGGCAGCGAATGCCGAGATCGTCCATCAGCTTGCGCATGGACTTGGTCTGCGCTTCGGTCCAGTCGTAGTACGGCGCATAGAATTCCACGACTTCGTAGCCCATCTTGGCCACGGTGCGAACTGTGCCTTCGGGGTCCTTGGCCAGTGCATCGCGAACGGAATACAGCTCGAGGCCGACCGGAATTGAGGTGGCGGCGCGCGCCTGGAGCGCCCAAGGCAGCGCGGCGGAGAGAGCGAGAAAATGACGGCGGGATAGGGACATGGCGGAGATTCTATCCGACAAGGGACCGACGATGCGCAAATTCCTTGACTGCGAACCTAAGTCCAATCCTCGGTCGTTAGTTCTTTCACATGACGAAACACGCGATCGCTCGTTACAAGAACCGCATCGATTGCCAGTGCGTGTGCGGCGATCATCGTGTCCATGTTGCCCATGGGTGTTCCCAGGCGTTCCAGCGCTGCACGCAATTTTCCGTACTCTCTCGCTGCCGAAGAGTCCCACGCCGGGACTTGCACCGAAGCGAGAAATTCGTCAACAGCAATTCGCAACCGTGAAGTTGCTGCATGACGTTCGACTCCAAAACGCAATTCGGCTTCCGTGATCACGGATACAGCAATTTCGCTCGATGGATGGCGTAAAAGGCATTGGCGGACACTTGGAACGTTGCCTTTGATCGCGTAGCTGGAAGTATTGGTATCGAGAAGATATCGGATCGCCATTAGAGCAGCTTCTTCCGCTTCTGCGGCGGCGTGTCCTGACGATCGCTCATGAAGTCGACTGGAACTTGCAGCTCATCAAGGCGCGCAAACAACTCTTCCAGCGATCTCCTTCGCGGCGACAGGATCACTTCCCCAGTCCTGGGATCACGACGGATGTTGACTTCTGTTCCTTCGAAGCGAAACTCCCGCGGCAGCCGGACGGCCTGGCTGCGTCCATTCCGAAAGAGTTTGGCGACACCGGTGGCGGCCATGGCAGGACCCTCCTGCCCAATAGTATATACCGTTGGACTATACCAAGTATATATCCATGGTATATACCACTCTAGGCGCTGCCTTCATCCAGCAGCGGCAGGGGAGGCGAGGCTGTCTTCTCTGCCGGCTTTTCTTCCACCGCTGGAGTCGTCTCCAGCTCCAACTGCTCCTGTCCGCTGAGAGCGGACACTTTGCCGCGGTAGGTCTTCAGGTGCCGTTGCGCCGTCTCGAAGGCTTCCTGCGCCTTGCTCAGGTTCTTGCCCACGTTCTCGAACAGATCATGAGGTTCACGATTCCAATTCATCCGTCGTTTGCTTGGTGTCTGGAGGCTGCTCCATGGGCAGTTGGTCGTCCTCCTCTGCCCACACTAGTGCTAACGTACGGGAAGTCGTTTCTACCTGAGCAGGCTCTGGCAATTCGAACTGTGGAGCCGCCCCCAATTCGGCAAATCGCCGGGCCGACACTAGGACTCTGCTTTCCAGCGAGCTGGCCGCTTTGTTATAGAACTCAACCGCTCGATCCAAACCCTTCCCCACAGCGTGAAGATGATTTGCAAAGGTGCATAGCCTGTCATAGAGCTGTTTGCCTATTTCACTAATCTGCTGCGCGTTTTCAGCGACCCTCTCTTGTGCCCATCCATACGCAACTGCTTTCAATAGAGCGATCAGAGTGGTTGGGGAAGCAGGAATGACCCCCCGGCCAACGCCGTGTTCAATTAGTCCCGTGTCCTGTTCTAGTGCAGCGCTGAAGAAGGCTTCGCCGGGGAGAAACATCACGATGAATTCGGGAGCAGGTTTGAACTGGTCCGAATATGACTTCAAGCCTAGCTTGGTCATGTGTGCTCGAACCTGCTGAGCGTGCTCATGGAGCTTTGCTTTCCGGACCTGCTCGTCTGTCGTTTCCATCGCGTCGAGGTACGCACTAAGTGGCGTTTTGGCATCGACGACGATGTTCTTTCCGCCAGGGAGTTTTACAACTAGATCGGGACGTAGCCGCCCATCGTCAGTATCGACAGATACTTGTTCGTCGAAATCGCAGAACTTCAGCATGCCAGCGATCTCGACAACACGCCTGAGCTGGATCTCTCCCCAGCGTCCCCGGACAGCCGGAGTGCGGAGCGCTTTCACAAGGTTTCCTGTCTCTGAGCGCAGTTGCTCCTGCGTAGAGATCAGAGAGCGGACCTGTTCAGTTAGTGTTGCGTACGCATCGATTCGAGCCTTCTCGACCTCCTTGATCTGGGAATCAACCTTAGTCAAGGATGTCTTTATGGGGTCCACTAATTCCGCGACAGCTTTTCGACGGGCTTCCAAATCGCTTTTTGCATCTGCTTGAAAAGCCCCAAGGCTTGTTTTGGCTAGTTGCAGAAAGGATTCGTTGTTGTCACGTAGTGCGTCGGCGGCCAACGCTTGGAACGCGTTCTTTAGTTGCTGTTCTGCAGAATTGATAAGTTGGAGTTTCTCAGCGTTTGCTCTGCGTTCTTCCTCTAGTTTTGCGTCAAGCCCTGCGTTCTCGGTTCGCAGGTCTGAGCTCACCGACCTTAATTCGTTGCGCTCCTTTTCCGCGCTAAGGAGAGCCTCCTCCAATGTCGAAACCTTTTCGCGCAGCACAGCGGTTTTGGTCCGCACGATCAGCCATGCCACGCCCGCTCCCAAGAGCCCGACAATGACTGTCAAAACGAGTAACGAAGGACTAGCCACAGATGCCCCCCGTCTGCTCCAGGCGACTGGCCATATCGGCAGTGGCCGCACTGAACTTCTGGCCAAGAGACGCATCGAGACCTTCGATCCCACCCGCAACTTCCGCCTTTACATCCACTTGCGCGGCAGCCGAAAGGCGGCGCAAGAGCAGGGCCGAAACTCCAAGCAGGACAAGGGTTCCGGCGAGCACGAGAACGAGAAGTAATGTCTCCATCGTAAGTAGCTACAGGGAATTCTAGAGGCTAGCGTGAGGGATGGAAAGCAGAACTTTGCCGCGTTCCTGCAACTAAAAACTGATGCTACGAGCTTCCATCCTGGTTTTCGCGTTGGCGTTGAACGCAGCGGCGCAGACTCCGGCCCCTGATGACGCCGACGCCGGTTCGCGCAACGCACAGAGATCCACGCAGCCCACCCCCAAATTGCTCTCGGCGGCTATGCCCTCCTCGAACGAAGACCATGCCGCCGAGAGCATGCTGCTCGAGTTGGCGAACCAGCGCCGAAAAGAAGCAGGGGTAGCTCCCTTGCGAATGGATGAGCGCCTGACCGAGGCGGCGCGTCTCCACGGAAAGCTCATGGTCGACAAGCGCCAACTCTCTCATCAGTTCGATGGCGAGCCTTCCCTTATGCCGCGCCTGCGTGAATCCGGATTGCCGCTCAGTTGGGTAGGAGAAAACGTCGCCTATGATACAACCGCGGAAAAAGCCTTTAACGCTCTGATGCAGTCTCCACCGCATCGGCAGAACCTGCTGGACCCGGACTTCAATACCGCAGGTTTCGCCGCATTCTGGAGCGATGGAAGACTCTACGTCGTCCAGGACTTCGCGCGCGTACTGCCGGAAGTCGTGCCGGCCTCCAACAGACAGAAGTAGTCGATCGCCCCGGCCAACATCCTCGCGCCCCCCGGCCCCTGACTACTGTCGACTGCTTCTTGTGCTACCCTGCCGACATCTGGCCTGCTGTTCTATGGACGCCCCTCCGCGAATCCGCATCGGGACTGCCGGCTGGTCCTACAAAGACTGGGACGGCGTTCTCTATCCGCCCGAGGTGACTCGCAAAAAGATCCATCCCGTTGAATTCCTCGCACGCTACTTCGACGTCATCGAGATCAACACTTCTTTTTACGGACACATCCGCCCGGAACTAGGACGGTTGTGGGCCCGGAAAGCGGCGTCCGTCAATCCGAATTTTGTTTTCACGGCAAAGCTGCACCGCTCGTTCACGCACTCCCCGCTGGCAGTGATGGAGCCGACTTCAGCGGCCAGCATCCGGCCCAATGACGAAGATGAGAAGCTGGCGCGTGAAGGACTCGAATCGCTCGCCTCGGAAGGCAAGCTAGGCGCGTTGCTGATCCAGTTCCCCGTCTCGTTCAAGAACACCTCTTTGAATCGCGAGTATCTGGAACAGCTGCTCCGTCAGTTCATCGAGTATCCGCGCGTCGTCGAAGTGCGGCACGATAGTTGGGACAATCCGGAAACGATCGCGGAATTCATGCGCCAGAATGTCGGCTTCTGCAACATCGATCAGCCGCTCCTGGGGCGATCGCTGGAGCCGACCGAGCATGTGACCTCCGGAGTCGGCTACGTCCGCTTGCACGGCCGCAACTACGAACATTGGTTCGAGAGCGGGTCCGACAGCGACAATCGCAACGACCGCTACAACTATCTCTACAAGCCTGCGGAACTCGAAAAGTGGAAAGAGAAGGTCGAGATCATCGCTCACAAGGCGGAGATGACCTACGTCATCGCCAACAATCATTTCCAGGCGAAGGCGGCGGTCAACGCGATCGAACTCAAACACCTGCTGGGCAGGAAGAAAGTTCCGGCGCCGGAGACGCTGGTGCGCAGCTATCCGGAACTGAAAAGCATCACCGAAATCGAAGACGCGAGCGGGAACTATTCGCTGCTGGCGTAGCTCCGTGCGTCAAAGGCCCACTCCTATCCAGGGTTGAATCGCGCACGTCCTCCTTACATCTATCCATCATGGATTTCAAGGCATTTGATTCCCAACTCGTTTCGTACGATCACACTCAAGGCCACGCTCCGGAGCACGTGGTTGTTTCCACACCATCGTCCGACTTCCCGCTGATTGACGCCTACTCCCGCGCCGTAATGTCGGCGGTCGAGAAGGTCAGCCCGAGCGTGGTGAATGTGGAGGTTCACCAGACCGCCGGACGCACCCGCTCCGGCGAACCTCGCGAGCGCCGCGGCGGCGGTTCTGGATTTGTCTTCACCCCCGACGGCTTGATTCTGACCAACAGCCATGTCGTGCACGATGCAACGCGCATCGAGATCACGCTTTCGGATGGGCGCAGGGTTCCGGCACACACGATTGGCGACGACCCAGCTACGGACCTCACCGTGATTCGCATCGACGCTCCCGCACTCCAGGCAATCGAACTCGGCGACTCGCAGCAACTCCGCCCCGGCCAGATGGCCATCGCCATCGGCAATCCCTACGGATTTCAATCAACCGTCACGGCCGGCGTCATCAGCGCGCTGGGCCGTTCGCTCCGGTCGTATTCCGGCCGCCTGATCGAAGACGTCATCCAGACCGACGCCGCGCTGAACCCCGGCAACTCCGGCGGCCCGCTCGTGAACTCGCGCGGCGAAGTAATCGGCGTTAACACCGCGACGATTCTGCCTGCCCAAGGAATCTGCTTTGCCATCGGGATCAATACCGCGAAGTTTGTCGCCAGCCGCCTGCTGCGCGACGGACGCATTCGTCGCAGTTGGATCGGAGTATCGGCGCAGACCGTGCCCATTCATCGGAGAGTCGTGCGTTTCTACAATCTGCCGCAGGAAAGCGGCGTCGTGGTGCTGGGAGTGGAGGATACCAGCCCGGCGAAAAAGGCTGGGTTGCGCGAGGGCGATGTAATTGTGGCGCTGGACGAGAAACCCGTGGCGGGCGTTGACGATCTGCACCGCCTCTTGACGGATGCGCAGGTCGGTGTGCGCTGTGAACTTACGGTCATTCGCCATACTGAACGATTTCTGCTACCGATAGCACCGGCAGAAGCTCCGTAACTCGCAGCCAACTTGGCAGGCGGGAGCAAGAAGCCACCAAGCCGCTGCCCCGCCAATTGCGCTCCCCAAACCCGTGTGTTAACTTCAACTTGCAGAGGTTGACTTGCGACAGACGGTTCCCGCGGGGATGGACCGCAAGGAAGCGGAAGCTTACCTGCGGCTGGATCCGGCGCGGCTCCCCAAACATATCGCCATCATCATGGACGGCAACGGCCGCTGGGCGCGCCGCCGCCACATGCCGCGCGTCGCCGGACATCGCGCCGGCGTCGCTTCTGTGCGTTCGACGGTCGAGACCGCTGCCCGCATCGGCATTCCGGCGCTGACGCTTTACGCGTTTTCCGAAGAAAACTGGAAGAAGCGCCCGCGCACCGAAGTCGACTTCCTGATGCGCCTGTTGTGCCGCTACCTCAAGGCGGAAATCAAGACACTCAACGCGAACAACATCCGTCTGGAATATATTGGCCGTAAACACGAACTGCCGGAGACGGTGCAGCAGGAAATGGAGTACGCTCGCGAGGCCACAAGCAAGAATCGCGGGATGATTCTGACCCTGGCGCTGAACTACAGCGCGCGCAGCGAGATCGTCGATGCCTTTCGTTCGCTCGCTGAAGCCGCCGCCCGCAACGGCGGATTGCAGCACCTGAAGGTGGACGAGCAGTTAGTCAGCGAGCATCTCTACACTCGCGATCTCCCCGACCCTGATCTCGTTGTCCGCACCAGTGGCGAGATGCGCCTCAGTAATTTCCTCCTCTGGCAACTTGCCTACGCCGAAATCTACGTCACGCAGACCCTCTGGCCCGATTTCCGTGGCGTGCATCTGCTCGAAGGCATTGAAGAATTCCAGAAGCGGGAGCGCCGCTACGGTGGCCTGGGACAGGATCACGGCTACGCTCCCCTCCGCACGCACGCTGAGGCCAAGCGTTGATCAAACGCGTCGTCACGGCAGTCGTTCTCATCCCTCTTGTACTTCTCCTGGTCCTGAAAGCTCCTCTCTCGTGGATGGCCATCGTCGCCGGAGCAGTGGCGATATTGGCGATCGCGGAGTTCCTGAAACTGGCGGAACTGTACGGAGTTCAACCTCTGCGGCAGGTGACGTATGGATATGTGGCACTGTTCTTCGTGTCAGTGATCATCGCCGTCAGCAAGACCACGCCGCTGGTGGAAACTTCCGCCATGACGTACTTCATCACCGTTGCCGTCGCGCTCGCTCCCTTCGTCTTCCTGACGTTCGCCATGCGGCGCGACGCGTTGAGCAGTGGATATCCGGCCGCGGCAGCTTCCACCTTTGCCTTTGCCTACGTCGCCATTCCGATGGCGCTCCTGGTCGGTATCCGGCAAGAGGCGGCGGGCGCAATCTATGTGATCTACACCCTGCTGGTGGTGTGGGCCGGGGACATTTTCGCCTACTTCGTCGGCAAGGGACTGGGCCGCCACCTCATGTCCCCGCGCATCAGCCCGAAGAAGACCTGGGAGGGTGCCATCGCGTCGGTCGCCGCCAGCGTGCTGGTTGGGGCGCTGTGGTTCCGGCATGCGCCCGCGATCAGTGCATGGCTGCTGCAAATGAACTTGATCGGACGCCGCGACGGCATGTTCGGACTGGAGCAGCCCACGCTCACGTCGATCATCCTTCTCTCGGTGATCGTCAACCTTGCTGCACAGCTTGGCGACTTGGTGGAGTCGCTGATCAAGCGCGGCGCGGGAGTGAAGGACTCCGGTTCAATCCTGCCCGGCCACGGCGGCATGCTCGACCGCATCGACGCTATGCTCTTCGCTGTACCAGTGGTATGGGCTTGGAGTACCTGGAAGTTGATGCAGTAGGGAACCCGCGAATGATTTGCCGGGCAAACGCGAAGCCCGCAACCGCCAGGGACAATCGCCTGCAGCATTTGGGTGGAAGAAGGGGGACCACGCGCGCGCAGTCCCCCGCGGACTTATTCCACTCCTGCGAGGGCCGCTTCCAATCCCGCTATGTCTGCGCCCAAATCGCGGCCATCCGTACCGGCATTCTTGTACGGGCTATTGGCGCGAAGGCTGTAATCGCCGTTCACGCCTCCGTTGTAGTCAACCAGCCCGGCTTTGCTTTCATTGGCGGGGAAGTAATTCCCCGACGGCCACGTCGAAGGCGGAAACACATCCGGCGTTCCAATCAGCGCATTGTTCGAGAAGGTGTAACTGCTGAAACACTTGGACACTTTCTCCTTCGGTGTTCCTCTCGCGGCGCAACTGCTCAGACCTCCGCCTGAACTCCAGACGGGAAAGCGGCCCGTATCGACCAGATTGTTGGTGAATACGAATCCGTACATGTCGGGATTCGACATCTGATTGCCCAGCATCAGCAGATGGCTGTCGGCGCCGGGAAAACCCGTGACATGGTTGATCGTGACCGTGTTCACCGGGTTTTTCGGCCATCCGTTCAACACCAGAAACAGATTGCCGCCACCCACGTAGGCCTTGCTGATGTCATCGAGCACGACATCGTGAATGCTCCAGCGCGTGCCCGCCAGGGCGTGCCCGCCATTTCCTCCCGATCCAGACATGGATGTAATCAGTTGAATTCCGCCGCCGGCATGTGAGATGCGGGTATAGCGCACCGTCACGTCCGTAACCTGGCAAAGCGGGCAAACATTTCCGTTGTGCTGCGTGTGCTGGCTCTTCGGACTGAGCAACAGGGCATAGCCCGCTTGCGTGAAGCCGCCCCAGTTGTTCTCCATGATGTTGGCCTCAACCAGGACGCGGATGGCGTTCTTGAGTTCCAGCTGGTTCTTCACCACGAATGGTCGGCCGTACAAGCCTCCGACGAAATGCGGCTGCCCCGGCATCCATTGCCAGGGTTTGAAGAAGTGGTTGCGCCGGATCTCGATGTCAGTCGGCGTTTTCGTGGCCGCGCCCCCGCCGAACATCACCGCTTCCCCCGCAGCCTCCAGGAAATTGCCGGAGATTTTGAAGGGCCCATCCTGGTGGTCCCCGTTGCCGCCGCCGACCGCATGGGCGTCGGTACAGCTGCCAACGATCTGCGTGCAATGAAAGTCGTTGAAGTAGGAGTCCACGACGCCTGCGTTGCTCATGCCGGTCAGCGAAATACCCATTTGTGTGTCGTTGTGGACAGGACCGTGCACCCAGGAGCGATCAATAATGATGTGATCCGCGGCTCCCTGCGGTTCAACCGACATCAGCGCCGAAATGCCTCGCAAACCATCCGGCCGCGTGACCTCAAGCCCGATGAGACGATAATGATTGGCCCCGTTTTGAAAAACAAAGGGACCTGACGAAGCAGTGTCGTTCTCGATTGTGGCGAGAACCTTTTGAGGGCTGGTGCAACTGTAGTCCGGACGTCCCTGGAGCGACGCCACGCCCGCATAGCACGGCGTGAGGCGCTGCCCTTCCGCCGGCAACGAGCTGTCGGGGGCTGCCGTGCGCACAATAATCCAGTGCGCGTTGTCACAACTCTTGGCCCGTAATGTGAACCGGCCATGAAACGTCGCGCCTGCCGCAAGCTCAATCGTGTCGCCGCAGGCGGCATTGTCGAGGGCCGCCTGCAGATCGTCGCCGGCGCGGACGGACACAATGCTGCCAGGAGCCGGCGTATCCACCAACGAACTTGCCACCGACACGCGCGGCAGTTCCGCCGGCCCGTCGAAGTTGCTCTTTGCCCATGCTGATGATTGCCAGAGTGCCAGAAATATGATCGGAATGATGAAACGAACCACACGTAAGCTCATAGAGTTGCTCCCAGGGGTCTAATTCAGATTTTTCGTTCGTTAGGTATTCCTGTTTGACTTACACGTACACTGTACTCACGCTCCTTGTTGCTAAATGCACCGAGGATTCAGAGGGGGAGGGATGCTCGCACGCAATCGAGAACTGAATCCAGCAAAGGCATCCTACGCAGAAGTAGTGACGACGGCAAAATAGGTCGGGCAGGACTGGAGCCGCTGAGTAACCTGGCGTTTACAGTCGCAACGCAGCCTTTGTATCGTTGTGACGAATTCGCGGTATCGCACCCATCATCTTTTGTACGGCCATTGGGCCTGGGTAAACAATGCTCCATCGATCCAGATCGTCTGCCCGCTGATGAACGACGCCGCCTTGCTGGCAAGAAAAACAACAACCGGCGCGATATCGGCCGCCGTGCCCACACGCCCCAAGGGAGTGAGCTTGGACCAGGTTCCCGCGTAGTCGGGATCTTCTGCCCTGGTTCGATCGGACTCGATCGCGCCCGGCGCAATGCAGTTGACTCGGATCCCGTAGGCGCCCAACTCAACCGCCGCCTCCTTCGTGAACATTTCAATTCCGCCCTTGCTCGCTGTGTATGCCACCAACGAGGGAAATGCGAGCTTGTTACAGCCCGAACCAAGGTTCACGATCGAGCCTCCCCCATGCTCCTTCATGTAAAGGGCGGCTTGTTGCGTACACAAAAAGCATCCCTTCAGGTTGGTATCGGTGACCGCATCCCATTCTTCTTCGGTCACCTGCAAAAGCGGTTTCCACGTCTGTATGCCGGCATTGTTGACGAGGAGGTCGAGCCGTCCGAAAGTGCCGATCACCTTCTGGAACATGGCAACGACCTGGCTGCTGGACCGGATATCGGCCTCGATCGGCACGACGTCCGGTTGCAAGCCGCGGATTTCTGCCATCGCTGCGTTCACCAGACTCGCGGGGTCGTTGTAGTAATTCGCGGCGATGCGCCACCCGTTGCGTGCCAGTTCCAGCGCGATCTCTTTCCCGATACCTCGGCTTGCGCCAGTCACCAGAGCGGTTTGACCATGCTGCATACTCACCTCATTCGCCGATTTGTAGTTGTCGCAAAAATCATATCCGAGCGGAGTGCAAAAGGAGACGAACGTCTGAATCGCGCATGCACTCTCACGCCCATGCCGGACTTGTCGAAGAACCGAGTCGATCCCGATGAGAGATTTCTTGATTCGTTCAGCGTTGCCACGCACGGTAACCGCTGCAGGAGTGGAACGTTCGTAATTTGAAACTGGCCGCTGCTCGAGTCAAAATGACTGCACCTGCCACTTCACTCAGCGGCCGTGTCCCGCCACTGGACGGCGTCCACTGCAAAGACAATTTCTGGCCCGGCTTGGAGCATAGAGTCATGCATCCACATAAGAAGACCATTCTCTGCATTGACGACCACTGGATCGGACTCATTGGCCGAAAGAAGTTTCTCGAGCAGAACGGCTACCAGGTGCTGGAGGCCACCGACGCCGACGAAGGTCTGGAATTGTTCCTCACGCGCCGCGTCGACACCGTCATTCTCAACTACCAGATGCCTGGGATGCACGGTGACGTGCTCGCCGCTCGAATGAAACACGTGAAACCGCAGGTCCCGATCATGCTCCTCTCCGCGTATGGCCCCTTGCCGGAGGCGAAGCTGGCATCGGTGGACGTGTTCCTCACCAAGTCGCAGGAGCCCATCGCCCTTCTCCCCTCTTTGCGGCTCTTACTGACCGCCAAGCCCAAACCATTCTTCTATCGCTGGTTCGACAGTTGGAGGGGCCGCAATCAGGCCGCGAGACTATGACTTTTCTCCAAGGACTCTTGAAGCGGGCTTGCTCCCACCGCTTTTCGTGGCCGCGCCTCGATGCCGCAGGCCGTCACTATCAGATCTGCCTGCTCTGCGGTACCGCATATGAATATGACTGGACCGCGATGCGCCGCTCCCGTCGCTTGCTGGTAACGCCAATCACGCCGACGAACAACGCGAACTGGTCGCTCAAAGCCGGCTCCCACTGACACATCGCGGCCGCACAGTAATCGATGATGTTCACCCGCCCTTTGGCCGCTACTCCTGAATCTCGCGCCGGCGTCTGTTCCGGTTTAGAATGCAGCCCATGGCCAAGAAAACAGGAATGAGCGATTCGACTCTGTGGATCATCACCATTCTGTTGATTGCGCTCGCCGCATGGACGTACTTCAAGAGGTAGGCGCACACTGGTTCGCCTTCTCAAGGTGGGATCCCGGCCCTGAATCGCCGTGCTCTGAGCCGAGCGACACCCGGGCGAGTTGATCAGACTGCTTCGCTGCCGTAGTTTCCGGCATGCTCCCGTTCGCTCAACGGCCGCCTCTTCGCCGACACCATCCGGCCTCATCAAATCTCAGGCCCGATTCTTGCCCCACGGTCCCGTTGGTGGTGAAAATCTGATCGGCTGATTTTCGCGGATTTGTCTTGATCAATATATATATCATGTATTATATATATGAGACATGACTAACGCCGTGGTTCACCGCTTCCTGCCGCTCAAAACCCACTGGTTTCACATCATGTTGTCGCTTGCAGGCGGAGAACAACACGGTTACGGCATCATGCAGGAAGTCCTGAATCGCACCACCGGAAAAGTGCGCTTGTGGCCGGCCACCCTCTACGGATCGATCAAGCGCCTGATCGAGGCAGGCCTGATCGAAGAATCCGACGAGCGACCTGCGCCCGAGTTCGACGACGCCCGTCGCCGTTATTACCGCCTGACGAACCTCGGCAAGCGCGTGCTCGACGCCGAATGTGAGCGCCTGCAGGAACTGGTTCGCACCATCCGCGTCAAGCAAGCCATGGTGACCGAATGAATTTCGCTTGGCGGATCTACCGGCGACTGGCCCAGGCCTTCCCTCACGAATTCAAGATGGCTTACGGCACTGAGGTGATGCAACTCGGCGAAGACGTAATCCACGACATTGCCAGAAGGCACGGAACACCTCGCCTGCTCCGTCTGATTGTGGACATCGCACTTCGCGTATCGCTCGAGTACCTGGCCGAGATGCGCCGCGATATGCGATATGCGTTCCGCGCGCTGATCAAGTCGCCCGGCTTCGCATTGGTCGGCATCATTTCCATGGGCCTCGGGATCGGCCTCACCACAAACGTATACAGTTCGAAGTGGCAGGTGATCACGCGTGAACTGCCGGCGGCGGCCAACGCCAGGCGCCTGGTAATGCCCGAGAAGCCGGTGTCGTATTTCTACATCGAACAGTATCGCGATCAGAAGAGCCTGTTCGCCGGCGTCGCTGCATTTCAGACCAGTGTCCCGTTCAACGTCGCTTTCCAGGGTGCGATGGGTGCGAAACCGGAGCGCGTCTTCGGACAACTGGTCTCGGCCGACTATTTCTCCGTACTCGGCGTAGAGCCGCAGCGCGGGCGGGTGCTCAGCGCCGCCCTGGACCACTCCGGCGATGCCCCCGTGGTAGTGATCAGCGATCGTTTCTGGCGCAATCGCCTCAACTCCTCTCCCGACGCCGTAGGGCAAACGCTTCGCCTGAACGGACAACCAGCGACCATCGTGGGAATCACGCCCAGGGATTTCAACGGCGCGCTGTCCCTTAATCCTTCTGAACTCTTCGTGCCGATTACCGTACCGGCCACTCTGGCTCCGGAGCTCGCGAACGACTTGCTGCATCAGCGCAATGCCAGGGAATTTATGGCGTTGATGTGCCTCGCGCCCGGCGTGACGATTGACTCCGCGGAAGCGGCTCTCGACGTCATCACGCGCCGTCTCGACGAGCAGGACGCTTCGGCGCCGGCCCCCATTGACAAAAGCAAGCGCGTAACACTGATCCCCGCGGGAACCAGCGTACCCATTCCCCGGGAACTGAAGCCTGTACTGATGGGATTTTTCGTCGCTCTCATGGGCTTGATCATATCCCTCGCCTGCATGAACCTCGCCAACATGCTGATAGCGCGCAGCGCCAACCGCCGCAAGGAACTCGCAATTCGCCTTGCAGTTGGAGCGAGCCGTTTTCGGCTGGTCCGGCAGATGATGACCGAAGGCATTCTGCTCTCCCTGTTCGGCGGCATCGCTGGATTCGCGCTCGCCTATGGTCTCGGCGTGTTGAACTCTCACTTCACTCCGCCTTCCGCAGTGCCAGTCAACTCCAATTTCCACCTGGACTGGCGCGCAGGCGTTTTCGCGTTCGCACTCGCTCTTGTGTCCGGCATCGGATTCAGCCTCGCGCCCGCCCTGCAAGCGACGAAAGCCGACGTAACTCCGGCCCTAAAAGAAGGCTCAGCCCTGCAGTTGTCGGGCTACCGGCGTTTAGGCTTGCGCAACCTGCTGATGGTCACTCAGGTTGCGTCGTCGCTCATGCTGCTATTGATCACCGGCTTCCTGGTCATGGGATTCAGCAAGTCGAGCCGAATCCTGACCCGATTCGACCCGCACACCATGCTCCTGCTGTCCATCGATCCGGTGCGTGAGGGCTACTCACCCGAAGAAGCGCAAGCTCTGTTCAAGAACCTTCCTGAGCGCCTCAGGGCCAACGGCTCTATACTCAGCGTCACCCTGGCGGCGCAGACGCCTTTTTCCATCGAAGATGATGAAGACGCAGCCGTCCAGGTGACTGCCGAGCCGCGAGCCGCAGCGCGAGTTCAGCGGCCGGCAATCGAGGAAACAGTCGGGGCGGGCTATTTTGCCGCTCTGAGTGAGACGATGCTGGCAGGCCGCGAATTCTCCGAACACGATCAAAGGACCCAGACAGGCGCATCTGAGACGTTGCCCGTCATCTTGAACGAGAGCTCGGCGCGCGGATTCTTCGGAAATGGAAATGCTCTCGGCGAGCGCATTCGCGACGACAAGCAGTCCTATGAAATCGTCGGCGTGGTCCACGACCTGAGAAATGGTCTAGGGATCGCTCAATCCATAATTTATCTGCCACTGACCCAGCGCAATTTTGCGCGCCCGCCGGCCGACGGCATGACCATGATGGTGCGAGCGGATGCGGGCGCCGACGCCCTGAGCGCCATCCGCCGCGAGATCGCTTCGATCGATCCGAAGCTGACCATCTTCAATGTGCAAACCCTCAGCGAATTTCTGGACCGCAGCCGGGCCGCCACCCGCTTCTCCATCCAGACCTACGCCGGGATCGGCATATTCGGCCTGGTGCTGGCCGCCATCGGACTCGCAGGCGTCACGGCCTACGTAGTCGCGCAAAGGCGCAAAGAAATCGCGATCCGGTCGGCTGTCGGCGCCAGCCGAGGGCAGGTTCTGCGGCTGGTGTTGCGGGAAGGCACGACCCTGATCGGTACCGGAACGATCCTTGGATTCTTGGGGGCGGTGGTGATGGCGAGAATACTCTCGGCGCTTACCAACATTTTTGCTGAAGCGGTCAGGGTCGGTACGGACGATCCCCGTCTGCTCGTCGGGGCCCCATTGCTGCTGGCATCCGTGGCCATGCTCGCTTGTTACCTGCCCGCGCGCCGGTCGATGCAAATCGATCCCATGAAGGTTCTGCGCGAGCAGTGAGGCGCTTACCGGTTTGCTCTTCGTCGACCAACATTGTCCCTGTCCAAACGCACGTTGCATTGATCAGATATTTCGGGCGTCATCAGCCTCGGAACCTCAGAAGATTCCGCCAAGCTCTCCCGATTCCCTTAGAATAGATGGGCACCGCCACTCCCGCATGAAGCATATCGCCATTCTGGGTTCGACCGGCTCGATCGGCCGGAGCACTCTCAGTGTCGTCGAAAACTATCCCGATCGTTTTCAGGTCGCGACTCTCGCGGCCGGGAACAACGTCGAGACCGCCCTGGCGCAGGCGCTGCGCTGGAAACCGCGCGTCTTGTCGCTGGCAAACGAACGTGACGCCGATGCAATCCGAACCCAACTCCGCACCGCCGGCCATCGTGAAATTGAAGTCGTCCACGGCGCGGCCGGCACGGTCCGCGTGGCCACCCACCCCGAAGTCGATTTCGTCGTCAGCGCGATCGTCGGCGTTTCAGGTCTCGAAGCGACCTACGAAGCTGTCCGCGCCGGCAAAGCTGTGGGCCTTGCCAACAAGGAATGCCTCGTCGTGGCGGGGGAATTGATCGTCGCCGAGGCGAGGAAGCAAGGCAAGCCCCTGCTTCCCATCGACAGTGAACATAACGCCGTACATCAGTGTTTACGCGGCGGACGGATGGAGGAAGTCGCCCGCATCTGGCTGACGGCCTCGGGTGGCCCGTTCTTGAAGACTCCCAAATCGGAATTCCCCTCGATTACCGTGGAGCAGGCCCTCAATCATCCCACCTGGAAAATGGGAAAACGGATCACTATCGACTCCGCAACCTTAATGAACAAGGGCTTTGAGGTGATCGAGGCTTGTCGCCTCTTCCACGTGCCTCCCAGTCAGGTGCAAGTCATTGTGCATCCACAATCTACGATTCATTCCATGGTCGAATTCGTGGATGGCAGCATTCTTGCTCAATTCTCCGTAACCGACATGCGTCTGCCCATTCTGTATGCCTTGACCTATCCGGAGCGCATTCCGTCGGACTTGCGCTTCCCGGTCATGGACCTGCGGCATCTCGATTTCTGTCCGCCCGATATGAGTAAATTTCCTTGTCTGCGTTTGGCTTACGAAGCAGCCGAGGCGGGCGGAGCCAAAACCATTGCGCTCAACGCCGCGGATGAAGTCGCAGTAGCGGCTTTTCTGCACGAGCGCATCGCCTTCGACGAGATTCCCCAGCTCGTGGAAGAGGTGATGGCTGCAACTCCGGCGGGCAGTTTGGAATCTATCAAGACAGTGCTTGCTCTCGACGCTGACGCGCGCCAGCTGGCGGAAGAGAGGGTGCGGGCCCGCGGCCGCACTGCCTCACCCGTGCGTGCCATTCCGTAATGGAGAATTAGGAGTACTTTGAATTTATGCCTCATTTGAGCACGATTGTGGCTGTGGCCGTGGTTCTGGGATTCATGATCCTGATCCACGAATTCGGTCACTACGCTGCCGCCAAACTTTTTAAGGTCCGGGTTGAAGTCTTCTCCATTGGATTTGGCAAACGCCTGATCGGCTTCCGCAAGGGCGAAACCGACTACCGCATCGCCGCGATTCCACTCGGCGGCTACGTCAAGATGTCGGGCGAAAACCCGATGGACGAGCGCACCGGCGATCCCGGAGAGTTCTTGTCCCACCCGCGTTGGCAGCGCTTCATCATCGCTCTGGCCGGTCCGGCCATGAATATCCTCTTGGCCATCGCCCTGTTGACCGGCGTCTACATGGTCCACTACGAGCGGGCGCTCTGGGCCGATAAGCCCGCCGTGGTCGGCTGGGTGCTTCCCGACTCCGCCGCAGCCAAGGCCGGAATTCAGGAAGGTGATCGCATCCTCCGCCTGGACGGCATCGAGAATCCCACCTGGGAACAGCTTGAGCCGGCAGTCGCCCTGAGCCCTAATCAGCCGCTGCGCGTCACTCTGTTACGGGCGGGACAGACCGTGGAAACCACCGTGACTCCGGAGCCGAGAGGCGTCGAATCCTACGGCACGCTGGGATGCGTGCCCGATCAGCCCAATGTCATTACCGAACTGGAACCGGGAATGCCCGCCGAAAAGGCTGGCTTGAAAGTCGGCGACGTGATCACCGCCATCAACGGACAACCGATCCGAGTGATCGCGCAGATGATCCGGATCCAGCAGGAGACCAAGGACAAGCCGGTCGACATTACCGTGCAGCGTGGCGGCGAGACGCTGACCTTCAAAATGACGCCCGTTGCGGCCCCCGTCGAAGGCGTTCGCGAAGTGCGCTACCGCGTCGGTATCCAGTCCGATCCCACCGTCACCACTCGTCTCCCCTTCGCGCTGGCCTTCAACAAGTCCCTCGAGGACAACAAGCGCAGCTCGTTCCTCATCCTCGAACTCATGCAGAAGATGATCCGCAACAAGGTCTCGCACCGCATGGTCGAAGGACCGATCGGCATCGGCGTCGCCGTCGGCCGCGCCGTCCGCGAAGAAGGCTGGACACCTCTGCTCGGCATCACCGCCGCCATCAGCCTGAACCTGGGCATCTTTAACCTGCTGCCGATACCGATCCTCGACGGCGGCGTCATCCTGCTGCTCTTCATCGAGAGCCTGATGCAGCGCGACATCAGCCTGCGCATCAAGGAGCGCATCTACCAGGCGGCATTCGTCTTCCTCGTGCTGTTCGCCGTGATGGTCATCTACAACGACATCGCCAAACAGTTCACGGGACTGCCGTAGTGCAATCACATTCAGCCAACAGCAGTGCGGCGAGCTGGTCCATCGGTCAAATTTGCCAAGGGTTGATTACGGCTACTCCAGTCAGCTGAAAATGGCTGATATTCCTGCTGACGACGGTCATGCCGTGAACCAATGCTGTCGCTGCGATAAGAGCATCGCGATCCGAGCGTGGATCGGGTACGTGGAGAGCCGCGCACTGCCGGGCAACAGCAGTATCAATCGCCAGAATGCGACCAGAGAATGAGGGCAGAACATGGCTATCCATCCAGGCGCGAAGAACGCCACCCTGCTTCCGGTCGCGGCGTTCGATGAGCAGGATTCCTATCTCCAGTTCCAGGATGGAGACCACGGATAAATAGAGACTCGCAGCGGGAAGAGCCGCAGCCCATGTTCTGACAGCTCGGTCTGCCGTCCTACCCTTTCTAAGTTCGGAAACGACGTTGGTGTCTAGGATGTACATCAGGACAGATCCGCCGGTTCGTGCAGACCCCTCACCAACTCCGCCGGTTCAAATTCAATTTTTGCCGCTTCCGGCATAGCCAGCAACTCGGTAATGCTCTTCTGCCCGCCAGTGATCCTTTCGTACTCCTCGACCGTCAGAAGCACATGCGATGGCCGTCCTCGGTCGGTGATGAAGACAGGCCCTCGTTTGGCAGCTCGCTTCGCCCGGCTGGTGTCCTGATTGAACTCGCGGCTGGATAGCTTTGTGATCGCCATGCCCACTCCATTGTAGCAACGTTCCTACATTATAGGCACAATCCCGACAAGCGATTCACAGAGATTCCTTGTCTGACCACTCGCAGCTCGCAGCTGCCCTCCCGACGGCCAGGGCTCATATTCGTTCTATTTACAGATAAATTCTCATGAGATACAATGTATATCAGGAGAAATGTATGCCCGCCACCGAGATGGTCCATGTTCGAATTGATCGTCGCGTCAAGGCGAAGGCCACCAAGACCCTCGCGCAAATGGGTCTGTCGATCTCTGACGCGGTGCGTGTGCTGCTCACGCGCGTGGCTGTCGAGAAGGCTCTCCCTTTCGAGGTCAAGGTTCCCAATGCCGCCACTGTTGACGCGATGGAAGAAGCGCGGCAGGGGCAGACCAAATCCTTCGCCAGTGTCAAAGGCCTAATGGCCGACCTCAATGCGGAGGATTGAGCGAACCAACGCATTTCGGCGCGATTTCAAGAGGGAAAAGCGCGGCCAGCACAGGCGTGACCTCGATACGCTGCTGGTGGAAGTGGTTGCCCTTCTAGTGGAGGATCGGCCCCTTCCGGAAAAGAATCGCGACCACCTGTTAGGCGGAGAGTGGCGCGATTTCCGCGAATGTCATCTCAAGCCTGACCTGCTTCTAATCTATCGCAAATCTGCGCCCGACCTGTTGCAACTCGTCCGCCTCGGCTCTCATAGTGAATTGTTCGGATGATCGCTCGAAGCTCGCGGGTCGTAGCTCGCAGCCTGTGACCCCGTCACCTGTGACCTGTGACCAGCCTCCCTGTGACCTGCTAAACTAGAGATTCCTATGGCTGATATCCAACGCCGAAAGACTGTCACCGCCTCGATAGGCGGCGTGCGCGTCGGCAGCGATGCACCAATCATGGTGCAGTCCATGACCAACACCGATACCGCCGACATCCTCGGCACCATCCAGCAGGTTGCCGACCTGGCGCGCGCCGGCAGCGAAGTCGTTCGCGTGACCGTCAACAACGACGACGCCGCCAAAGCCATCCCCAACATCGTCAACGGACTCGACAAGATGGGCGTCCGCGTGCCCATCGTGGGTGACTTCCATTACAACGGACACCTTCTCCTCACCAAGTATCCCGGATGCGCCGAAGGCCTCGCCAAGTACCGCATCAATCCCGGCAACGTCAGCGTCGGCCGCAAAAACGACGACAACTTCCGCACCATGATCGAAGTCGCCGTCAAGCACCAGAAGCCGGTGCGCATCGGCGTGAACTGGGGCTCGCTCGACCAGGCGCTGCTCACGCGCATGATGGATGAGAACTCCAAACTCGCCGAGCCCAAAGACGCGCGCGAAGTCACCATGGAAGCCATGGTCGTCAGCGCGCTGAATTCTGCCAAGCTCGCCGAGCAGTACGGCCTGCGCCCCGACCAGATCATCCTCAGCGCAAAAGTCAGCGGCGTGCAGGACTTGATCGACGTCTACCGCCGCCTCGCCGCGCGCTGCGAGTATCCACTGCACCTCGGACTGACCGAAGCGGGCATGGGCGCCAAAGGCGTAGTCGCATCGAGTGCCGCAATGTCCGTTCTCCTGCAGGAAGGCATCGGCGACACCATCCGAGTCTCGCTCACTCCCGCTCCCGGCGGAGACCGCACCGAAGAAGTCCGCGTCGCGCAGCAGATTCTGCAGTCAATGGGGATTCGCAGCTTCACGCCGCAAGTCACGGCCTGTCCAGGCTGCGGACGCACGACTTCCACTTTCTTCCAGGAAATGGCCGAGCAGATCCAGACCTACCTGCGCGAGCAGATGCCGGTCTGGAAAGGCCGCTACACGGGCGTTGAAGAAATGAAGGTCGCGGTGATGGGCTGCGTAGTCAACGGCCCCGGCGAATCCAAGCACGCCAACCTCGGCATTTCACTTCCCGGCACCTTCGAGGAACCGAAAGCTCCGGTCTACGTCGACGGCCGCCTCTTCACCACGCTCAAGGGCGACAAGATCGTCGCCGAATTCACCGAGATTCTCGACAACTACGTCGAATCCCACTACGCGGCGAAAGAGACAGTCGGGGCGAGCAACTGATCTAAGTCAGCTGCGAGCCACGAGCTTCGAGCTGCGATCGAACCGCCTGCTCGAAGCCCGCAGCCGCACCACCATATGACCTCTTTAGCCGGAAGCTGCTTTGAAGGGGCCGGGGCCCCGGCCTGCCCGCTTTTGGCTTGCTGGGGTGGAGGGCTTCAGCCGCGCCGTTAAACCCTCCAATTTGTCATCCCGAGTCGTCCGCAGCCGCGCGTCAGCGCGGTGAGGACGGGGAGGGATCTGCTTTCCTCGGCCTCGTCCAGGAAAAAGGGGTCGCAAGAAAAGATCTTGGGGCGACGAACTGATCCAGCCCTCTACGAGCCACGAGCAGGCCGCCCGCTCGAAGCCCCGCAGCTCACTTCAACGCCCGCACCAGCGCCTGAAAATCCGCGGGCGGCTCGCAATCGATCGCGATCTTCTCTCCCGATCGCGGATGAACGAACTCGAGGTGAGCCGCATGCAGAGCGACGCGAGTAATCCGCCGCTCCGACGCCTCCTCGGGATGATACTTCCGATCGCCGACAACGGGATGCCCAAGCGCTGAAAACTGCACCCGAATCTGATTCTGCAATCCCGTCACCAGCGCCACCCGGACAAGCGACGCCCCGCGCAGAACGCGTTCCACTGAATAAGAAAGTTCAGCCCGAAACGCTTTCGGATCGCGCGCCCTGGTCAGCTTCTGAAACATCCCTTCCTGGCGAAAGTGATGAACCAGCCTCCCCTCTTTGCCGCGAACGTCCCCGCGCACGACCGCCAGATACTGCCGCACCGGAGTGTGCTCGCGAAACTGCCGCACCAGCGCCTCCCGATCCGCCCACGTTTTCGCAAACAGCAGGATCCCGGACGTGTAGCGATCGATGCGATGCACGACAAACGCCCGCTGCCGTCTCTCCTTCAACGCCTCAGCCAGAAGAGACAGCGCCGAGGGCGCCCCGGAATTCTCCGCCGGCACCGCCAGAAGCTTGGCCGGCTTATTGAGCGCGACGACAGCGTCATCTTCGTAAAGCACAGAAACTTCCCGCGCCAAGCTAGGCTGCCGGCGATCCTGCCGGCGATCTTGCCTTCCTGACGACGGGCCGCGATGGCGTGAAAACTTCTTCATGGATGGCGATTCGCCGCCGAGGCTCCCGCCGCGTTGTGACCCGGCGCGGGCGGCCTTTCATGATGACGGGCTTGCAGCCGTCCAGTCAACGAAAGGAACACGCTCGTCAGATGCCCCTGTTGACCGTCGGTACGTGTAGTCCGCCCAGGCTCTTGTTGGCGCTGCGCTTTACCGCTGCGATCACTCCTTGGATCAGCCGCGAAGCGGCGCAAGAATGCAGCCCACGGCGCAAGCCGTGGGTACCAAGGGGAATGAACGCAAGCCCCGAAGGGGCGAAAGAAAGATTGTGACACAAGTCTCTTCAGAGCTTGCCCTGAGCTTGCCGAAGGGGCCGCGTAAGACGTCCGATTCCATCCGGGCACTTCCGGCGGGGTGGCCCGGGTCTCCACCGAAACATCCGGCCCCGTGCGGGATGCGAGAGCGCCTCCGCCCGACCTCATTTTCTCTTTTCCCGCTGTCGTCTTTTCCGATCCAATCCCGATATCTCCGGTAAGACGCGAGCGCCCTCCGGCGCCACGCCCGGGTCCCCAGGGGGTTCCAGCCATGAAAGCTGTCCATGTTGCATCCATTGTGCTGACGCTGTGTTCCTTCGGCGTCGCCGCTGAACCCGCGCAGCCCGGCCTCGATCCGGCGCAGGAGGCCCTGGCGGCCGCCGCCCAGACGAAGGCCGCCGAATCCGCCCCTCGCAGCCCTTCCGCGACCTCCACCTGCGCTTTCACTTTCAGTTTGGGAAGCGGTCCAACCTTCCTGAAATATTGTGTGACGGCGAACGGCAACATCACCCAGTTCGAGACGCCGCAGGGTCACGAGCACATTGCGGTCGGCGCCTTCAGCGAGGGATATGGCATCTGCGACATGAGCTCCAACACGTCGTACTTTGATTACGCAGATTCCGGCGACAGCGGCAACTGGGCGCCGGCACAGGTGGTGAGCCAGGGAGCCAAATCGGTGAAGATCGTCCGCACCACCAGCGATGGCCTCTGGACCTTCACGCAAACCATCACCCAGCTCTCGGGCATTCCGCCCATGGCCTCGATCACCATGACGCTCAAGAACAATTCCTCGATCCAGAAAACCGTGCGCCTCATTCGCTTCGCCGACGTCGACGCCGACGGCACCTTCAGCAACAACTTTGACGGAACCGTGAACAGCGCGTTCGGATGGAATTCGTTCGGAGCGACTCACTCTTTCGGAGTGGTGTTGCTCAACGTCGGGAAGACCATCTTCTCCAACGGCGGCTACGCGCAAAATGTCGCCTTCGGGCCGGACCCGTGCAATCCCTTCGCCCACTCCAATTTCCTAACCATCGGCGCGACCGACGGCTCCGTCGCCCACTTCTACACCATCGACGTCAGAAAGGGTTCAACCGAAACCGTGAGGGCGGCCTACAAGGGCCTGTAGCACGCGGGGCGCGGAGCAAGCATCACTCGGCTTCCATCCGCGTTCGGCAAGCTGTTACTGAGGAGAGGTTTTGTGAAGACTATCGCTTTCGTTCTGCTCATGACGCTCTGTGCCGCAACCATGGCTGCGGCCAATGATGCCGCTTCCGGCAATGCGTGGGAAAAGGCGGCGCTGGCGGCGCAACACGAAGCAGCCGCATCCGCTCCGCACAGTCCTTTCGCGACTACCGACTGCGCGTTCCCGTTCTCCACGGGAACCGGCGACACCTTGCTGAAATACTGCGTGACCGCGAACGGCAACATTGTCCAACTCGAAACGCCGCAGGGCGCCGAGCACGTCGCCGTGGGAACGATCGGAGAGGGCTACGGTGTCTGCGATCTCAATTCCGACACCGGGTATTTTGACTATGCCGGCTTTGGTGACAGCGGCTGGGGCCCGGCGAAACTGGTCAAGCAGACCGCGACCTCGGTCAAGATCGCGCGCACCACAACCGACGGCATCTTCACCCTGACCCAGACCATCACCGAGGTTCCCGGCACCCTGCCCTGGATCAAGCTCTCAATGACCCTGAAGAACAATAGCGCGGTCGCGCGCGACGCATTCCTGATCCGCTACGTCGACGTCGACGCCGACGGAGTGGCCAAGAACAACTTCGATACCACCGAGGACAGCGCCTTTGCCTGGAATTCGCTGGGCAGCTTTGCCGGCTTCGGGCTGGTCGTACAGAACGTCGGCCAAGGGGCCGTCGTGATCAACACCCTGACCCAGTTTCAAGCCGCCGGACCCGATCCCTGCAACCCCGTCTTCAATCTCCACCTGCTCACCAACACGGATGGATCGCTGGGCCTGGAATATCTCGTTGAGCTGGGCAAAGGCGCCTCCACGACCGTGAACACCACCTACCGCGGAATGTAGTCAACCATCGTTCCCGATCCACCCCGCCGATGCCCCACACAACGTGCCTTTCGTTGTGTGGGCAGCCGCGGAGCGGCGAAAGAATCCAGCCCACGGCGCAAGCCGTGGGTACCGAGGGAAATGGACGCAAGCCCCGAAGGGGCGAAAGAAAGTTTGTGACACAGTCTCCTCTGGGCCGCGATAATCGTCTACCAGGAGGGCCCTAGCCCCAGCAACATGCCGCCACCGTTCCAATCCCGGCAGGAAGTCGTCATCCACGCGCCGCTGGCGTCGGTCTGGTCCTACACCATGGACCTCACCCGCATCCCCGAGTTCCATCCGCGCGTCATCAAGGTCGATCTTCTTTCCGGCAAGACCTTCCGCGAGCCCGGCGCGTCCTATCGCTGCCATCTTGCCGGCGGCAAGCACAGCTGCGTCGAGCAGGACATCGAAATCATCCCGCAGCAGAAGATCGTCACCGTCCTGCCCGAGGACACCTTCGGCATCAGCAAAATTCTCCCCGACTACCGCGTGGAAACGACCTTCCACCCGCTCGACGACCGCTCCACCCGCGTGGCCATCAGCCACTATTACTCGACGCCAACCCTGAAAGCCAGGCTCCTCAACTTAGTCGCCAAAGGTAAGATCGCCCGCGACACCCAGGCCACCTTGAATGCCGCCAAAGCCAGGATCGAGGCCGCCTGCCGTCCGAATTCTGGTGAATGTTCCAGGAGAAACGTATCGTCATGACGGTAAGAGGTATACGATTGTGTCATGACAGCTAGGACGAAGAAAGGAAAGCGGCGAAGGTCGCGGTCTGGGAAAGCTATCAAGCTGCGAGCCTCGGTTGAGGACGAGCTGTTGTTTCTGGCGGAGGAGGAGAGGGGCGCAGAGGCACGCTGGAACCGTCCCCGCAAGCGGAGGATCTCGTTGCGCGTAGATAGCGAGGTGGTGGATTGGTTCAAGTCCAAAGGTCCAGGCTACCAGACACGAATCAACCGGATATTGAGAAGAGTCATGCTGGAGGGCAAGAAGCGGACGGGGGAAAGATAGGGGATGGACTGTCGGGAGGTGCCACAGTTTTTTCGACGACTACGTTCCCGAAAAACCGGGGAACGTTCCGTCTGGTCCCCGCATTTCCCCAGCGGTTACCGTCGGCTCATAAGCTCCAATCTAAATGCGACCCCTGGATGTGAGAGGTGGCTATAATTGCAGTAACAGCACAGTAACATGAAGACTTCAAAGCGAATTCGCACCGTTTTGTATAGAGATCAGCGGCTCTCAAGCGCGGAGCTGGAAATTCTGCATACTCCCGCGATGCAGCGACTGTATGGCCTCAGGCAGTTGGGGTTTACGGATCGCGTTTTTATCGATGCCTCCCACGCTCGCATTCACCATGTGGTTGGTGTGCTGCACCACGTGGACAAGCTCGTTTCGGCAGTTGTGAGGAGTCTCGAGCGAAGCCCACGCTCCTTCCGCATTGGTGCGAAAGCTGGGCACGAGAATTTTTCAGCGCCTCAACTCGCGATAATCGTCAGCAAGCGTAGGCCTGTGGTAAGGCTTGTCGGTCTCCTTCACGACTTGACCCATGCACCATTCGGCCACACGGTGGAAGACGAAATCAAACTTGTCGGGACGAAACACGATGAACCTGCGCGTCAGGCGGATGCGTTTTACAGGTTGTTATGCCAGTTGATTGCGTGGCTTTCTGTTGAAGCTGATGTCTCTAGCACCCCGGACTTCCCGAAAGAGCTGAGACCGTTTCTCTCTCAGTCGGGGGAGGTGGATCCACCGAGCGCAGCTGACGTGGGTATGCAGGCACGACGCCTGCTTGAACTCGACGATCAGAAGGTTCGCTGCTGCTGGCGTTTATCCCGCCGAGAGTTTGCGGAACTGCTTGCACAGCTAGGGTGTGCCATGAGGGCTTTGTTGTATCTTGAAGTACTTCACAAAGCAGCCCCAAGAAGGGAGGATGTCCCACAAGAAGAGGAGTACGATTTCGAAACGGCCATTCGTGTTGCTCTCACTCAAACCCCCTTCGAGCCGCTGCTTCAGGATTACAAGTTTCAGCCTAGACGTGATGCGTTCATGCTAGACATCGTAGGGAATACAGTCTGCGCTGACTTGCTGGATTATGCTGAACGCGACAGCCATTTCGCTGGCCTCCGCCTAGATTACGATTCTGATCGAATTGCGGAGAATTTCACCCTCGTTGGCTTTGACGCCTCGGGATATGAGTTGAGCCACCCAGGGGCGGAGGGAGATGGCGACCTTCGTCGACAGATGCCGGACAGTACCGCTGACCCATTTGAGGGCTGGTGTCTGAGGAGTGCTATTTCGCTGTTCTCACATAAATACCGAACCGATATTCCAAGCGAATTGATGAATCTACTGAATGTTCGGTTCTACTTGTACGAGCGGGCGATCTTCCATCCGACGAAATGCGCTGCCGGATCAATGCTCGGCACGGCCCTCCAAATTCTCGGCTGGCGCCATTCGGCAGTTGAGGGAACTCAGCCAACTCTTCCCCCGCATCTCCGCTTTGTCGGAGATGACGTATTTCTGCATGACATTAGGGCTGCTCTGGATTTCATCCTCGACTGGCTAGGGGAAAGGTCAGATTCGGACCGCATTGAGAAAAGCGATGTAGAGAGGATTACAGGCATGGATCGCGTTCACAACGGCCTAGTGCCGGAACTTGTTCGACTCCGGATAGGACAGGTCGTTGCGGAGGTGCGGCGGGAACTGGCAGCGTCCAAGTTGTTGCTAGATCGCCTCATGGCCCGACGGTATTTCAGGCCGGTTTGGAGAGCGTTGCCTAGCTCCACTGACCCGAGATTGCAGGCTGGGCCGGAATTGTTGGCCGAGCTGTTTGGGCGGCCAAGTGACCGATACGAGGCGGAACGTAAGATCGAAATAAGAGCTAACCTTCCCCTGGGGACTGTGACCATCCACTGTCCAAGCAGGAAAACCGCAAGGAAGATCGCCAACGTCCTTCTAACGCGGCCCGGGAAGGATGGACTAGATGAGACCTGCAAGCTGAAGGACATTGGATCTTTAGACGGGCCCACATTCGGGGATCATCAAAAAGCCGTTAACGCAGTAGAGCAAATGTACGGGTCGATGTGGCGCCTGACCGTATATGTAGCGCCAGAGTACCTAGGTCGATGGGAGGAGATCGCGAAGGTGTCTGGTCAGGTCGTGTTTGAGACGGTTGACGTTCACCAGCAGTTCGAGGACACAAAGGTCCCCTGGGAGAATGACGAAATTCTCGAGAAAGAATTAAACCTAAAGCTGGAGTCCAAACACAGTGCATCCACGCCGAGCGACTTTGAGTTAAGCCCGCTAGGCCTATCGATAGGAGTGCTGAGCGACAAGCTGTTGGAATCTGGCCGTCTTCAAAAGGTACCCCCAGAACTTCTTGGGTCTGTCCTGGAGATTCCTGCCGAATCGCGGGAACGAATCGAGCAAGCTCTGCTAGCCGCGTTGGGCGCTGAGACTGTGACGACGACCGCGATTACTGCTGACCATATCGACGGACAAAGGGTAGAACGCTTACTCAGGCTGTTGAAGATTCACCGGCAGAAAGTGAAGAGTGAGGACATTTCTGATTTCAAGTTCCGCTACACTGCAGCTCTTGGTAAACTCTCCCCTGAGGCATTTGAGGGAGTCTTCGGTCGGATGGAAACCGCAATCCAGGAGACAGGAGAACTGGATCAGCGTGGCGCGACCGTCCACAAGGGCTACAAGCTTCGTGAGTTCCTCGAGGTCCTCGATGATCTCTTAGAGGAACACGGAGTGGCGCCGCTTCCTCGCGCGAAGTGATGATCTACCCCGAGGTTACAACTAATGCGCTCCGCTAGGGATTGGGGGGCCGAGAATTGGGCCGACGTTCTCCCCGCTGTACTTGGAACCAAGCGCCCACCAGTTGATCTGTATGCTGTTGCGCGATATCGTCGTGTGCGACATGTCGCCTTCCGCTTCATGATTCCGCGTGGACTAATGTTGCCTGTTGAGGGGGGCTTTGAGGTTTATCTGCGGGATCCGGTGCGGAGGGACATAGATATCTCTAAAGAGGAGCCCGGAGGCGAATTGTCTGTTCGTCAACGGTTCTCGTTAGCCCACGAACTAGCGCATACTCGATTTTTCAAGCTCCAGGAGCCAACGCCGTTTCCCGACGAGACCGTACCAAACATGCGGGAATTGGAGGCCTTATGCGACCAGATGGCAGGTTGCATCTTGGTACCCACGTATCTCCTCAAGAAAAGAATTAACGACTATGGAAAGAAGATTGATTCGGATTTTGTTCGTTCAGTCGCATCAGAATTCCGAACATCTGTTGATGTGGCTCTTGAGCGGCTCAGAGTAGTCGAAGCCGCATCCTCATTTGACCGCTGCATCCTCCTTGCTCAGCGAATTCAGGGTGATGCAGAGATCAGATCCTTATACTTCGGACTAGCATTGTCTCCTTTGCTTCCGCGGCCGGAAAAACATCGACGGATAACCGAGTGGCTCCCGGATTTTCCGCGGCATGCCTTGACTCAAGGAAACGAGAGAGGTTCATTCGTTACCCGACGGGGATGCACCATCGCGTTCACGACGGTGCAGTTGGGGGCTAGTGACCGCATCCTTCTCGAATTGCAGGCCGCCTAGCGAGGTCATCAATCCCGGCTGCCCCACTCATCGCGCACTCTGCGATGAGTGGGCGTTGGGCATCCAATCATCCCACGAGTTGGGCAGTCGGTCGGCCCTCTATCCATCCCGCCTGGCGCAGCATTTCGAGCGCGACCTCGGTCAACGGGCGATTTTCGTTGACGACAACAAAATCCTCCAGCCCTGCCCGGTCCAGGACGGCATTCAATTCCGCCACCCGCGCCACCAGCGCCCGCTGCGACACCCCGGCATCGCGCCTCTCTACGCGCCGCTCCATCGTTCCGATGCTCGCGCTCAGGCGGCACACAGCAGTATGGACGGCCGGAATGATGTCACGGCGAAGTTTGAGTTGGCGAAGTACACCCAGGTCAGAGCTTCACGGCTGCGAACAGGCCGACGACCGCGCTCAGCCACAACGCAAACCCAACCAGATTCAGCCCAATACGCCAAGTCACACTGTCGATGATGAAGTTGTATTTGGCATCCATAAACCACTCCCCACACCTCTTGCCCGTTCAGGCGTCAGTCAACCCGAGCGCCATCGATTCGGTGCTCGTTGGAAGATACGTGCCTGGTGGGTGAGATGTTCCCGGTCGGGCCGGGGTGACTGACGATCGCTCGCGCACAGACGAAACGTTCACCCAAGCATCAGCAGTGAGCGTCCCGCCTGTTTCCTATGCCGCAAGCCATTCTTCGGCTTGGACTTTGGGAACGTACGGGAAGGTCGTTGACGGCTTCGACGTGACCGACTCTTTGCCGATCCCGAGGCTGACGGGAGTGTTCGGCTGGTGCCCCACCCTTGTCGCGTTCTTTGCGACAGGGTGGGTTCCGAATTATGCCGGTTGCCACAATTCGATCGGATTCCCCTCAGGGTCATGCACACGAGTGAAGCGCCCAATGTCGGCATACGATTCCGGATCTTTGACCTCAATTCCTGCCGCTCGTAGCTGGGCGACCATTTTGTCGAGGTCATGCACGCGAAAGTTGATCATCCAAAGTTTTTGCGGGTCCCCGAAATACTTGGTCGTTTCGGGAAAGGGAGTGAACGCGGTGGGCCCGGCCTCCTGCTGCCAGACGGATCCGCCCTCGCTCGTTGGTGTGAGCGAGATCCCCAAATGTTTTTCGTACCACTGCCCCAGCGCTTTGGGATCATGCGCCCGGAAGAACAACCCTCCGATGCCGGCTACTCTTTCCATTTTCGTTCCTTTCGCTTCATTTTTCGCATCCGCCCTCGCGCTCGGAGCAGGACTCGCCGGTGTCAGCGTGCTGCTTGGCGCAGGAACGCCTTGAACACGGCCTCGTTGATGTCGGAAGGCTTGCGGACCTTGACGTGCCGCACGTACTGTCCATTGCCTGCGAGAAGGCCGCGTGGATCCTTGAGTGAGGAGCCGCGGATAAAGCCGAACTGGACGTGGTCAGGCGCCGAGTACACGTACGACACCGGCGCTTTCCCCTTGACCCAGCAGCCGTTGCCCCACTTCACCGACTCCTCGAGTCCGGGCTCGACCCGCTTCACAAAGCGGCGCAGCGCGCGGATGATCGACCGGTTCCTGGGCGGCTGGTCGTCCAGGTACTCATCAAAGCTGTCGTACTTTTTCATCTTCATGGTTCACCCCGAACCGCGGCCCGGCGCAGCCTGGTTTGCGGGCATTGTATGTTGGACGGCAACCTCCCGTCGAGGCTGCCGGATCACTCGATTGTTTCGACCTCTTTCGCTCTCTTTCGACTGGCGGGGTTCGCCCAATCCATCCGCCAGGAGGGCCCGAACTCCCGCCATCTGCCGATGCTCTTCGGCGCCGTCACTTCAGCCACTTCAGCCGCCCGACTTCCAAGATAGAACTTGACAATCGCCCCGGCTCTCGACGAAAGTAAGTAATCGAAAGTAAACGAAACCACACACGCATGCCCTCCGACGGCCTGTTTAACGAAGAGCGCAGACGCGAGATCCTGGAAATGATGCACCGGGACGGCCGCGTTCTGGTCAAGGATCTGGCGCGTCATTTCAAGATCTCGCAGATCACCATTCGCAAAGATCTGGAGATTCTCGACAACCAGGGCGCGGTGCAGCGCACTCACGGCGGCGCGCTCCCGGTACAGGCCGGGGCCCTGCTCGATCCCACGCTGCGGGAAAAAGAGAAGCTCCATCGCAAGGAGAAACTGCGTATCGCCGAGGCGGCGGCAAAACTGGTGGAAGAAGGCCAGTCGGTCCTGCTCGACTCGGGGACGACAACTACCGCCATCGCGCGCGCACTGAAAGACATGTCGCGGCTCACCGTGATTACGAATGCCATCAATATTGCGGCCGAACTGGCGGGCACGCACATTGAAGTGATCCTGACTGGAGGCATGCTGCGCAAGAATTCGTTTTCGCTCGTCGGTCCCTTGGCCGAGCAGACGCTGCGGCAGTTGAGCGCCGACATTCTGTTCCTGGGGGTCGATGGCTTCGATACTCACGCCGGACTGTTCACGCCGAACCTGCTGGAGGCGCAAGTCAACCGCGCCATGGTGGAGATCGCGCGCCGCACGGTTGCGGTCTGCGATTCGAGCAAATTCGGGCGGCGGAGCCTATGCAACATCATGCCAGTCACGTCCGTACACGAGGTCGTCACTGACGGCCTGATTCCTAAATCCGATTTGCGCGCCCTGAAAGACGCAGGCGTGAAGGTCATCATCGTCTAGAAGAACAGAAATGAATCCGACATCGATATCAACCGAACAAAGCTCCCACACGCTGAGCGAAATTCTTTCCCAGCCGCAAACCTGGCGTCAGTGCCTGGCGAACTTCTCCACGAGCGCGGAATTGCAGAATGCCGTGCGCATGGCGCGTTCCGGCGCAGAGTGGACGTTTATCGGCTGTGGGACCAGCTACTATCTGGCAATCTCGGCCGCATCCGCTTTCAACGCGCTGGGATTACCAGCGCGGGCCATCCCCGCTTCCGAGATCCTGCTCTATCCAACGTTGGCGCTGCTGCCGGGCCGCGATTTTATTCCAGTCGTCATTTCGCGATCCGGGCGCACTTCCGAAGCAGTACGCGCCGCGCGCCAGCTGGAAAAAGAACATGACGTGCGGACGATCGCCATCACGTGCGCCGAAGGCGAGCAACTGGAGAAGGAGTGCAGCCTGACGCTGAAGTTGCTCGACGCCGACGAACAGAGCATGGTCATGACGCGATCTTTCACATCCATGCTGCTCTGCCTGCAATATCTGGCCGCGACGGTGCTCGGCAATGCCGCGTTCCAACGCGCGCTCACGGAACTACCGGAGCAAGCTGCACCGCTGTTCCAGCACGTTCCGCAGCGTCTGCGTTCTTTTGTCGAAACCCACGATGCTGAGGACTGCGTCGTCCTCGCCCAGGGGCCTCTATTCGGAATCGCGTCCGAGTGCATGCTGAAGGTGACGGAGGCATCGTGCACGTACGCACAAGTTTTTCATTCCTTAGAATTCAGGCACGGACCGAAATCCATCGTGAGCCCGAAAACGCTGCTGATGTTTCTGATCTCCGAAGCCTCCTACGAGGCCGAAGTCGAGTTGCTGGAAGAGATGAAGAGTCTGGGGGCCAGTGTGATGGTCGTCGGCAACCACTTCGACGCTCGAGCCCGGAGGTCCGCCGACATCGCCATTGAACTTGGCCTGACAGTATCTGAATTTGCGCGGCCGGCGGCGTATGTGGTTTGGGGACAACTGTATGGTGTCTATAACGGCCTGAAGAAGGGGCTGAATCCCGATTCACCGAAGAATCTGTCGCGCGTGGTGGTACTCGACTAAGGCCAGCATTACGCGGTTGGACGTCGCCGGACTGCTGGATCAACCTTTGAGGCATGCCACTTGTCCAAGCTTGATGTCGCCATCGCCGGGGAACTCAATCTAGACCTGATTCTCTACGGCTTGCCGGAACAGATGCCCACCGAGCGTGAGTTGCTCGCCAGCAACTTCGCCATCACGCTGGGTAGTTCATCGGCGATCGTGGCGCATAATCTAGCCGCATTGGGTAGCCGCGTGGGCTTCATCACCCGGATCGGCGACGATGCCTGCGGCAATATGGCTCAGGTGCGGCTGAGCGCGAGCGGAGTCGACACTTCGCGCATTGTGCGCTCCGAGGGCGCATTGTCGGGAATCACAATCATCCTGCAGCACGAGCGCGACCGGCATATCCTCACCTACCTGGGAACGATCTCGGAGCTTCGCTTCGAAGATCTGGACCTCGCCTACCTGGCATCAGCGCGGCATTTCCACCTGTCGTCGCTATTTCTGCAGCGAGCGCTGCTGCCACGTGTACCCGAACTGTTCCAACGCATGAAGCAGGCGGGGCTCACCACTTCCCTCGACACCAATGATGACCCGGACGATCGCTGGGGTGGCGTGCTGGAGGAGATTTTGCCGTACGTCGATGTGCTCCTGCCGAATGAACGCGAGGCGATGAAGATGGCGGGCGCCGACGATTTCGAGAAGGCGGTCGCCGCGCTCAGCGAACGGGTGAAGACATTAGTTGTGAAGTTGGGCTCTCTCGGGGCAATGGCCATTCAAGATGGAAGGCGTTTCACCGCGCCCGCGGCCCAAGTTCAGGTTGTCGATCCGGTGGGTGCGGGGGACAGCTTTGATGCCGGGTTCCTTCACCGGTACGTGCGCGGGGCCGACCTCCAGACCTGTCTCGCCTACGGAAATCGTTGCGGCGCATTTTCGACCACGGCGGCCGGCGGCACCGAAGCTTTTCGCGATCCGACGAAATTGCGCGAGTTCCTTGCGCGCTCCGGCTGATACACTGCGGGCGATGGCACAACCCGCCACCGGTCCTGATTCCGTCGCCGGCTCGCTCGCAGAGCGCTTTGAGAAAGCCTACGGGATCGTGCCGCGCATCTACCGGGCGCCTGGGCGTGTGAACCTGATCGGGGAACACACCGACTACAACGACGGCTTCGTGATGCCCGCCGCCATCGAGTTCTACACCTGGGTAGCGGTTGGCCGCCGTGACGATTCCCGCCTCTACGTCGAGTCTGCGCAGTTTCCCGAAGCGGCGGAATGGCCGATGGACACACTGTCTGGGCCCCCGCGCCAACACTGGAGCGATTATGTCCGCGGCGTTGCGGCGGTGCTTCAGGCGGCGGCCTACCGGCTGTCTGGCGCGAACCTGATGATTCATGGCCAGGTTCCGCTCGGGGCTGGGCTGAGTTCCTCGGCCGCCCTTGAAGTCTCGACCGCGCTGGCGTTGCTGTCGAACGCTAACAGGCATGCCCCAAAGCTCGAACTGGCGCAGTTGTGTCAACGGGCGGAACATGAATACGCCGGCACGCGCTGCGGCATCATGGATCAGTTCATCGCCACCTTCGGCAAGTCGGGACACGCGTTGATGCTTGACTGCCGCTCTCTGGATTACAAATTGCTTTCCCTTCCGGAGACTGTCCGGTTGGTCATCTGTAACAGCATGGTCAAGCATGAACTGGCAGCGAGTGAGTACAACCAGCGGCGGTCTGATTGCGAAACGGGAGTGAGGATCCTGCGGCAATATCTGCCGGCGGTTCGCGCGCTCCGCGACGTCAGTTTGCCGGACCTGGAAATCCACCGCAACGCCATGTCCGATATCGTGTATCGGCGCTGCCGGCATGTCATCACGGAAAATCAGAGGGTGCTTGACGCGGCGGAAGCGCTGCAGTCGGGCGATCTCACTCGGTTCGGCCAACTCATGTACGCCTCACACCACAGTCTGCGCGACGACTACGAGGTGAGCTGCCAGGAACTCGACCTGCTGGTAAAGCACGCCGAAGAGCACGAGGGAGTGTACGGAGCCCGCATGACCGGCGGCGGTTTCGGGGGTTGTACGATCAACCTGGTCCGAGCCGAAGCCGCCGATCAATTCAAGGGAGATCTCGCGGAAAGCTACGCGCGGGAAACGGGCAAGCTTGCCGAGGTCTACGTATGTTCGGCCGCCGAAGGCGCCGGCGAGTGGAAAGGATAATGGAATTCGAACTGCTCAACTCGACGCCGCATCGCCGCTGGAATCCGCTGACGCGCGAATGGGTACTGGTATCGCCGCATCGAAACCAGAGACCCTGGCAAGGGCAGGTAGAACGGTCGGGGCCAGCCGCTGCGCTGCAGTACGATCCGGCTTGCTACTTGTGTCCGGGAAATGAGCGCGCGGTCGGAACCAAGAACCCGAAGTATTCTTCGACGTTTGTCTTCACCAACGACTTTGCGGCGTTGCGCCCGGAGGTGGGGCCGGCCAGGCTCGACGTGGGAGGATGTGGACTGCAGGTCGCGGAGAGCGAAGCCGGCACCTGCAAGGTCGTGTGCTTCTCGCCGCGGCATGATTTGACCCTGGCGCGCATGGGCGTCGAGGAAATCAGAACAGTTGTCGACGTCTGGAGCGATCAGTATCGCGAACTCGGTTCCCTGTCCGATATCAACTATGTCCAAGTGTTCGAGAATCGCGGCAAGATCATGGGCTGCAGCAATCCGCATCCGCACGGCCAGATCTGGGCGAACCAGACCGTTCCCAACCAACCTGGGAAAGAATTGGAATCGCAACTCGCCTATCATTCTCAGCATTTCTCGTGCCTGCTCTGCGACTATCTGAAGCTGGAGCAAAAAGACGGCTCCCGTGTGGTGTGCGAGAACGAGTCCTTCATGGCTCTGGTTCCCTTCTGGGCAATCTGGCCGTTCGAGGTGCTGCTGATTTCGAAGAAGCACGCTCGCGATTTCACGTCGTTCGATCCGGTGGCGCGCACGGCTCTGGCTGACATCCTCAAGCGCATCACGACGCGATACGACAATCTTTTCGAAGTTTCATTTCCTTACTCCATGGGCTTCCATCCAGCTCCGACCGACAAAGAGCCGCATTCCGAGTGGCATTTCCACGCGCACTACTATCCGCCGCTGCTGCGCTCGGCGACAGTTAGAAAATTCATGGTCGGATATGAAATGCTGGGGAGTCCGCAGCGGGATATCACGCCGGAACTGGCAGCGAGCCGATTACGAGACGCCAGCGAAGTGCATTACCTGGACAACATCTCTTGAGGCAAGCGTGTAACTCCGCGCACCTGCAGGGGCTGAAGCCCCGATGCTGAAAGGGCTTCGAACGGCGCGGCTGAAGCCGCACCCCTTCAAAACGGATTTACGGGGTGGTCTCTAGAAAGGTAGTGGGTCAGGCGTTGGGGTGGGAGACGGGAATTGAACCCGCAACCGTCGGAGCCACAGTCCGATGCTCTGCCAGTTGAGCTACTCCCACCGCAGAGGATGATTATAACAATTTGGAAGACTGGGTAGGATGCTCACGGCTGACGGCCCACGGGTCACGGCCAACGGCTCACGGCTCACGGCCCACGGCTCACGGCTGACGGCTCACGGCCAACGGCTCACGGCTCACGGCTCACGGCTCATGGCTCACGGCCCACGGGTCACGGGTCACGGCTGACGGCCCACGACATCCGTCTGACCGACGAGGCGTCAAGCGAGAGCTGCGGGCCGTGGGCGGTGGGCTGGGAGTGCCGCTCTTCTACTTCCTTCCCACTCCCATGTACTGGAATCCCATGGCGCGCAGACGGGACGAATCGAGCAGGTTCTTGGTGTCGATGATGATGGGGCGTTTCAGCAGGTGGCGAATTTTGCCGAAGTCGAGGGTGCGGAACTCGGGCCAGCCGGTGCCGACGACCAGGGCGTCGACGCCTTCGGCGACGCCGTAGGCGGACTCGCAGTATTTCACCATGCCATTGAGTTGTTGCCGCGCCTCGGGGATCGCGACGGGATCATAGGCTCGCACGCGCGCGCCCTTAGCCAGCAGGCTCTGCGCCAGCTGGATCGAAGCCGATCCGGCCACCGAGTTGGTATTCGGCTTGAACGCCAGCCCGAGAATGCCGACGTCCTTGTTCTGTACGGTCTCCAGTGCGCCGGAAACCTTTTCCATCAGGCGTTCGGCCAAATTGTGATTGACTTGGCGAGCAGCGCTCAGAATCTTCAGATCGACACCGTTCTCGCGCGCCAGGCCACTCAGCGATTCCATGTCGATTTCGGCGAAAATTCCACCCATGCCCGCGCCGGGTTGCAGGCAGCGTGGAGCAATCTTCTTGTCGAGTCCGAGAGCGAGCGAGAGATTGACCGCGTCGGCGTGGACGTGCTCGCAGAGGCTTGCGATCTCATTGATGAAGGAAATTTTAGTGGCGACGAATGCCGTCGTCGCTTCGCGCGCGAGTTCGGCCGTCTCGTAATTGGTGACCAGCACGGGCACGCCACGCATCACGAGCGGATGGAAGATCTGCTTCAAGGCTGACACGGCCTCGCTCGAGGCGGTCCCCAGGATGATGCGATCGGGCCAATTGAAGTCCTCGACGGCACAGCCGTTGGTGAAGAACATGGGTTGGCAGACGAGAATACTGCGCAGCCCATTTGCCTTCAAAGATTTTTCCAGCGCCGTGGTGGTCCCGACCTTCACGGGCGTGACGATCGAAAGCACCTGCACGCGCCCCGCGGAGCGGGCCATGCGCAATACCAGATCCTGCAGGGTTTGGGCGGAGTCTTCCGCCAAGAAAATGACTTGCGCTTTGCGCGCCAGGTCTTCCGGGTCGGTGGAATAGACGAGGCGCCCGGAGCGCACGTTGCGCCGGATCACTTCCTGAAGGTTCTTCTCGTAGAAGGGGATGTTGCCCTGCGCGACTTCGACCACGCGCGAACTGTCGGCATGACAGCAGCAGACAGGGGTGCCGAAATCGGCGAGGCAGGCAGAGATAACCGTGGCGAGATAGCCGGATCCGTAAACTCCAATATGCATTGTCGCCTTCTTCAGTCAACCCGCAGCCTGGGATCCGGCGCTTGTTGGAAGCCGCTGAATACAATGGTAATCCTGCCATTGGACTTAGCAACGGACGGAAAGTACATGTACCGGCGAATGCCGCTTCCCGCCGGTGTTTTCAGGTTTTCTTGGGTGTATTCTCTAGGGCCGGGGGGAGAGCAGGCTGCGACCCAGCGGCAATGGGGCGACGTCGTGCCACACGCCCCCATCTTCGCGGACAAACATCAGTTCATCGACACGGACGTTACGGGGTCCCTGGAATTGCGCCCAGCGGTCACGGGCCAGGCGGCTGCCTTCGCGCGCCTGCTCATCGCGTTCTGTCTTCACGATGGTGAGATGGGGGACGTAGGGCCACTCTTCGTTGCAACGCAGGCCGTTGGCGCTGAGCTGGTCATGCAGTTCACACATGCGGCTGGCCAAGTGGGTGACTTCGATGAAGATGGTTGGAGTTGTCGGCAGGAAGGTGGCTACGTTCCCGAGTCCCACTTCGAAAGGGACGATGTAGCTGCAGGCTTCTTCCAGAAACTCCAGGGCTGCGGCTTCGGTTCCACGCAGCTGGCGCGGCGGGAGGATGGTCAGGTGAGCCGGCATGTGGGCGGTGACCGGGTGAAGTTCCCGGCGGAGATTCTCCACGAACTCCCCTACAGGCTGGCGAACATACGCCACCAATGCGTAGCGTGAACTGGGCATGAACGTACGAGAAGAGATTATATCGTGCCTGCCGCTCCGGCGCTCAGCGGCGCTGTTGTCGTGAGGGGGCGGCAGAGCTTATCGTGGGTTGGACGCTGTCGGTCAAAGGACGCCTGTGCGATGAATATTCTGGTTCTCAACCTGGGGAGTTCCAGCCTGAAGTTTCAGGTGATTGCCACTGACCTGGAGCGGATCAAAGAATGGAAAGACGATCGCATCTGTCGCGGTGAGGTGGAGGGCATTGGCGGCGAGGCTATTCTGCGGATTCAACACCGCAGCGACGCTTTTCAAACGCTCACTGCACCGCTGCGCGACGTTGCCGCGACCCTGGACTACGTGGTTCGCTACATCGCGTCAGATCGGTCGGGGGTGACTGAGATTCACAGCGCCGCGGACGTGCATGCGGTCGGCCATCGCGTGGTGCATGGGGGTGAGCTGTTCAAGGAGTCGGCCCTCATCGACGACACCGTGTTGAAGGGCATTGAAGATTGCATTGAATTGGCGCCGCTGCACAATCCCAATAACATCAAAGGCATCCTGGCGACGCGCGAACTCTTTGGCAAAGATGTTCCCCAAGTTGCGGTGTTCGACACTGCCTTCCATCACTCGCTGCCGGAACAGGCTTACCTGTATGCAGTCCCCTACCATCTTTATCGCCGGCATCGCATTCGGCGGTACGGGTTTCATGGGACCTCGCACCGCTACGTTGCGTTCCGCTATCGTGCCCTGCGCGGACTGACGCGCGAGCAAACCAACATCATCACGCTGCATCTGGGGAATGGATGCTCGGCGGCCGCGGTCAAGGCCGGCTCTTCCGTGGACACGTCGATGGGTATGACGCCGCTTGAAGGGCTGGTGATGGGGACGCGCTCGGGCGATCTGGATCCTGCCATCGTCAGCGTGATTGCGCGAAAAGAAGGAATGTCATCGTCTGAAGTGGATACGCTTCTGAACACGCAATCCGGGTTGCTCGGCATATCCGGCCTGACCAACGACATGCGCGAACTGCAGGCCGAACTGAAAGAGCATGACGACCGGCGCGTACGCCTGGCGATTGAAATTTTCTGCTATCGCGCGCGGAAATATATCGGAGCGTACCTGGCCTGCATGGGAGGAGCGGACGCTGTTGTCTTCACCGGTGGCATTGGAGAAAATTCGCCGGACATCCGAACGCGGATCTGCGCGGGTATGGAGTGGGCCGGGCTCCGGCTCGACGCGGCCAAGAATCAAGAGACGGTGGGACGCGAAGGCAAGATTTCATCCGAAGACGCAAAGCTGCTTGCTTACGCCATTCCGACCGACGAGGAACTCCTCATTGCCCGGGACACGGTGCGCGTCATCATGGGTGAGCCGCACCCGTCGTGAGGCGGCGTGCGGCCTAACCGTTCAGTAAGGCCAAGTCCAGTCCGATGCTTCCGGCTTGTCGATGCCGTGCTGGTGCGCGTAGTCCCGGCATTCGATCTGCTGGTTCAGGAATCTCTCCTTGGCGTGTCCGCCGATCCGCTGCAACCTCGGCACCCGATCGACCACGTCCATGGCGAGGCTGAAGCGGTCGATGTTGTTGTCGATCGCCAACTCCAGCGGAGTATTGATGCTTCCTTTTTCCTTGTAGCCTCGCACATGAATGTTGGCGTGGTTGGTGCGGCGGTAGGCCAGGCGATGGATCAGTTGCGGGTAGCCGTGAAAATTGAACAGCACCGGCTTGTCCAGGGTGAACAAAGAGTCGAAATCACGATCGGAGAGCCCATGAGGATGCTCCGTGCTGGGTTGCAATTTGAAAAGATCGATCACATTGATGAAACGGATCTTGAGGTCCGAGAACTCCTTGCGCAAGAGCGCGGTAGCGGCTAACGCCTCCTGTGTCGGGATGTCTCCGGCGCAGGCCATCACCACGTCCGGTTCCCCGGCTTCGTCGTTGCTGGCCCAATCCCAGATACCGATGCCCTTGGTGCAGTGGATGACGGCCTTGTCCATGGTCAGATACTGCAAATGCTTCTGCTTGTCGCAGACGATCACGTTGACGTAGTTCTCGCTGCGCAGGCAGTGATCGGCCACAGAGAGAAGGCAGTTCACGTCCGGCGGCAGGTAAATGCGGGTGACATTGGCGCTCTTGTTGACGACGACATCGAGAAAGCCGGGATCCTGGTGGGTGAAGCCGTTATGATCCTGGCGCCACACGGTGGAAGTGATCAGCAGATTCAGGGACGCGACGGCCTGTCGCCACGAGAGATGCCGGCTCATCTCCAGCCACTTGGCATGCTGGTTGAACATGGAGTCGATGATGTGGATGAACGACTCGTACGAAGATAAGAATCCGTGCCGTCCGCTGAGGAGATAACCTTCCAGCATTCCCTCCATGGTGTGTTCGCTCAGCATTTCCAGCACGCGGCCGTCCGTGGCGAGCTCGCCGCCGTCTTTGTCCTCGGGGAAGAATTCTTCGATCCACAATTTCTTGCTCACCGCGTAAATCGCGTCGAGCTTGTTCGACGTGGTTTCATCGGGACCGAAGACCCGGAAGTTGTTCATGTTCATCTTCATCACGTCGCTGAGAAAGACGCCGAGCGGATGCGTGTTCTCTGCCTGGGATTGGCCGGGCTTATCGAGCGTGCAGGAGTAGTTGCGGAAATCCGGCAGGCGAAGGTCTTTCTTCAGGCGGCCGCCGTTGGCATGAGGATTGGCACTCATGCGACGGTCGCCGGACGGCGCCAGACCCTTGAACCAGGAAGCGAGCTTGCCGTCGCCGTCAAAGAACGGCTCCGGCATCAGAGAACGCATCCAGTGCTCGAGAATCCGCAGTTGTTCGTTGTCTTTCTTGACGTTCAACAAGGGCACCTGGTGAGCCCGCCAGAAACCTTCGAGATAGTGGCCTTCGACTTCGCGCGGCGCGGTCCAGCCTTTCGGCGAGCGCAGCACGATCATCGGCCAGCGAGGCCTGCTCGCCACTCCCTTTTTGCGCGCGGCCTGCTGGTGCTCGCGAATCTCAACAACACAGTGTTCGACAGTGGCCGCCATCGCCTGATGCATGCTGTCGGGGTCGGAGCCCTCGACGAAGTAGGGGGTCCAGCCATAGCCGCGAAAGAGGTTTTCCAGTTCCTGGTGCGAGATTCGCGCCAGCAGCGTCGGATTGTTGATCTTGTATCCGTTCAGATGGAGGATGGGGAGAACAGCACCATCGCGAATCGGATTCAGGAACTTGTTGATGTGCCAGGACGTCGCCAGCGGCCCGGTCTCAGACTCGCCATCGCCCACCACCGCGGCGACGATCAGTTCGGGATTGTCGAACGCCGCGCCGCAAGCATGGGAAAGGACATAGCCGAGCTCCCCTCCTTCATGGATCGATCCCGGGGTCTCGGGCGTGCAATGACTGCCGATTCCGCCGGGGAAAGAAAACTGCTTGAAGAACTCGCGCAAACCATCCACGTCCTGACTCTTCTCGGGATAGACCTCCGAATACGTGCCCTCCAGATACGTGGGCCCAAGAACGCCGGGCGCACCATGGCCGGGGCCGGCGAGAAAAATCATGTCGAGGTCGTACTTCCTGATGAGCCGGTTGAGGTGAACGTAGGCGAATGACAAGCCGGGACTGGAGCCCCAGTGCCCGAGCAGCCGGTTCTTGATGTGCTCCGGCCGCAGGGGCTCGGTTAACAATGGATTTTCCCGCAGGTAGATCATGCCCAGGCTGAGGTAATTACAGGCACGCCAGTAATCGACTGTTCTACGCAGCTCTTCGCTGCCTAGCGGTTTCGCGGTAATCGTGGAACGGGTCGGCGCGTAGGGGCTGAGTTCGAGGACTTCGGCTGGTAGGCTGGCTTCGATCGTGCTCATGGATCACTCCTCATGGATAGGCTATGCCGGAAGTCGCTCGCCTGACAAACCGCCCGCTGTGGATAATCCCGCGATTCCCCGCGACCAGGCTCAATCCCAACTTCACGCTTTGTTAACGAACCTGTGACAACCCTTTTACAAGTTGAGGCCGTTTCCCCTCATCCAATAGGCAGGCAGGGTGAATTGTCACCGAATTGAGATTCGCAAGAATGCACTTTGTTCCGGCACGACTACCACAACAATGAAAACGGCGGGCGTCGCGAAGACAGAATTCCCGGTCCGGCGCGAACCGCGAACGTCTCTGACGAAGAATGGCAGGATGTCGAGCACGCTGAGATCAAATCGATACTCGTCTCTATCCCTGAAAGACATCGTCTGTCTCTGCGCTGGACCTTGCGATGACGACGCCTGGGAGGAATTCGTTTCCCGGGTCGGAAAGCCGATCAGCCTGGTCATCATGCGGACCGCCTCACTCTGGGGACAACCTTCCCGTTCCGTGGTGGAGGATCTGATCCAGGCAACCTACCTCAAACTCTGGGAAGGGGGCCGGAACCTGTTGCGCGATTTTGCCATCGAACGTCCCGAGGCGATTCTGGGATACCTGAAGAAGACTGCCGTCAATGCGACCCACGACTACTTCAAGCATGGCCACACCCAAACATCCGGCGGCGACAAGCCTCATGTGTCCACGATCGATGTCGAACCGGAAGCGGGGGAAGACGTTCATGGGAGCCAGGAAAAGATCGCATTCGGAGTTTTTTTGAGTGAGATCGACGAGCATCTGAAGCGTTGCCTGAGCGGTCCCGACCAGGAACGTGACCGCACGATTTTCTGGCTCTATTTCCGGCAAGGAATGAGCACCAAGGAAATTGCGTCGCTGCCCTCGATGGGACTGACTACAAAGGGAGTTGGCAGCGTCATTGAGCGGCTTAAGCACCTGATTCGAGAGCAGATCGTTGGGGCACAACCTGATTCGAACGAAGCCAGCGAGCCAAGCAGAAAAGCAAATGCCTTCGTGACGTCGTATTGACAATTAGGGAGTATTGAACACTTGGGCCGTCCATCCGCCAAGCATATTGACGACGAAGAACTCAATGCACTCGTGCCGCCCGCTTCCGAGACCGGGCATGAGGCGTGTGGCATTCCGGCGGACGTGCTCAGCGGGGCAGAGCGCCACGTCGCATTCTGCCCGGATTGCAGCCAGAAGGTGATGAAATACCGTCTCATCGTGAACCGATCCTCGAATGCGCTGACGGGAGTGGCGCAGGGAGAGACAGTGTGCCCGATCGATGTCGATTGGTACGAAGTCGCCACCGGGCTTTGGCCCGAAATGAAGGCAAAGCAGTTGATCTCGCATGCCGCGTTCTGCGATCACTGCGGCCCCTTGCTTCGCGCCGCCGCGCGCCTGAACGTTGAGCCCACCCCGCAGGAGGAAAGATTTCTCGCGGAACTGAAAGCTCCTTCGCGGCCCGATGCAGCCCGAGAGCCCGATCGACAATCCTGGCCGCTGATGAGGTGGCTGGTTCCAGCGCTGGCGCTGCTGGCGATTGTGGGTGTGTGGGGCGGGATGTCGTCGTCGTCCCGGAGGTCACTCTCTGGTCCCGGGCTAAGCGAATTCGCCGTCAACACTCACCGCGAGCACGTCCAAGGACGACTTGCGCTCGACGTTCGCTCCGATTCGCAGCAGACCATCAATGACTGGTTCAAGGCGAATTTACCATTTGCTCTAGCACTGCCGGCAGCACCGCCGGTCCCTGGCGAAGAGCGCCCCTACCGTCTCGAAGGCGCTCGGATGGTGCCAGTCCGTGGCCAGAGCGCGGCCTTCATCGCCTACCAGGTATTGACCCCGGCAACCAACGGAGCGGGCAAGCAAATGGCCGCTGCCAGCCTGATGGTCGTGCCTGATTCGCTGGCCGTCGCTTCAGGAGGGACCGAAGTCGCTTACCGCAAGGTGAGTTTCCACTATGCCGTCGTCCAGCGATACAAGGTGGTCACCTGGTCGCAGCACGGACTGACTTATGCCCTGGTATCGGAGGAAGGACCTCGTACTCAGGGATCGTGCATGGTGTGTCACTCGGCGATGAGGGATCGCGACTTGAGTCAGACCACGACTCCTCTGCAGCCTGAGAGCGCTGTCGAACCGATGCTGCAATAGGTCGTTTCCGCCCGCCTAACTGTACGTATCAGCAAAAGCAAATCTTTGCCAGATATCGTCTTACTCATTGAAGGCAGTCATACCTTCACCCACTCATTCATGGAAATTGGAGAATACAACGTGAACCAAACGCTTGATCTGCAAACCAAAAAAAATTCGCGAGTCCGGAGCCTGTTCGCGGCGGCTCTCGCACTGAGCTGTGCTTTCGGCACCGTAAACCGGGCGGCAGCGCAGAGAGTCGTAGCCCCAACCGTTCCTACCGACATTGCAATACCGGCAGGAAATTCTGCATTCCTGGTTGGCCACGCCCGTGGTAGCCAAGGCTATACGTGCCTGCCCACGGCTGATGGCGGCACTTCCTGGACCGTCAATGGAGCTCGTCCTGAAGCGACGCTTTTTACGGATGTCTTTGGGAAGGACGTTCAGATCATCACCCACTTCACCAGCATTAACGCAAACCCCAAACCGAACGTAGTCCCTCCCGCCAGTGGCAACGCGACTTGGCAGAGCTCTTTCGATACCAGCAAAGTGTGGGCGGTAGCAACGGGCCATATTGACGCCGGCACCGACGCCAGTTGCCCGAATAGTGGCTCTATTCAGTGCCTCCGGCTGGAGTCGGTCGGAAACCAGAAAGGGCCGACCGGCGGCGGACTCCTGGCCAAGGTTACCTTTGTTCAACGCTTGAACACCAACGGCGGATCTGCACCCACAACCTCTTGCACCGTGGGACAGACTCAGCTGCAAGGTTACACGGCTGACTACTACTTCTTTCATAAGGGCGAGTAAGCCCTTGTTCCATCTGTCGGACAGTATCGGGCTGTGCACGCGAACTCATACTATTTATATCGCAGCGCGTGCACACCCACCGGCAGGTCATCACTCCGTTACACCGAGTTCGTAACAACCTGGCTTATTCAATTCACTCTCTGGAGTAACTTGTGAAGAACGCATTCCTCGCTTTCGCAATGCTGGCGCTCGGCGTCCTCGGTTTTGCTCAGACACCGGCTATCGCTAACGTTCAACCGGAATCCGCGGCCCTACAGGCACAACGCAACGCAGCCGAAGCCGCTCCCCACAGTTCCTTTTCAACATCGGCGTGCTCATTTACGTTCACCTCCGGGAGCGGCCTGACTTTCTTGAAGTATTGCGTGACCGCGAACGGGAACATCACTTCGTTTGCTTCTCCGGTGGGTGAGGAGCAGATCAATGTCGGCGTCGCCGGGGAAGGATATGGCGTATGCGACTTTGCCGGCGGCACGGCCTATAACGACTATGCCGGATTCGGAGATAGCGGGAATTGGGGGCCGGCCTCCATCGTGAGCCAGAGCGCAAAATCGGCGAAGATCGCACGCACGACCAGCGATGGCATCTGGACACTGACCCAGACCATCTCCATGGTCGCGGGGCTGCCGCCGTCGGCAAAGATTGTGATGACGCTGACCAACAACAGCGGGATCAGCAGGCAGGGACAGCTGATTCGCTATGCCGATGTGGACGCGGGCGGCGTTTCCGAGAACAACTTTGACGCCACGGTCAGCGGCGCGTTTGGATGGAACCCTGGGCGGGAACCGTCCGCATCGGGGCTGATGCTACAAAACAGCAGCAGCTCGATCCATGCCCTGGCGTTCGCGCAAGATGTTGCCCCGGGGCCGGCGCCTTGTGTCCCCTTTACGCACATGAGCAACAGCACGCAAATCGCAATCGACGGATCGGTGGTGTTGCTGTACAGGTTCGAGATCGCTGCGCACCGGTCGCAAACGGTGACCGTCAGTTATCGACCGATGTAGCTACGGACGACCGTGGAGGTACTTGTCCGCAACATCTCACGCAGATGTCCCCGCCCCCACTGCTGCAAAGCACGAGGGCGGGGTACGTTGTTTGTCTACGCCGCTGCCTCCTTGCTTCGCTCCAAGTAAGCCAGCAAGTCAGTATTGATCTGATCCGCATGGGTGGTGCACATGCCGTGCGGAAATTTGGGATACACCTTCAGTGTCGAGTTCTTCACGATCTTCGCGGACATGAGACCCGCGGCGCCGATGGGCACGATCTGGTCGTCATCGCCGTGCATGATGAGAGTCGGCACATCAAACTTCTTGAGGTCTTCGGTGAAGTCGGTTTCGGAGAAGGCCTTGATGCAGTCATAGCCTGCCTTCATCCCGCCCATCATTCCCTGGAGCCACCATTTATCCCGAATGCCTTCCGAAATCTGGGCGCCGGGGCGATTGTAGCCGTAGAACGGCAGCGTGAGGTCCTTGTAAAACTGCGGCCGATTTTCTACATAGGCCGCGCGGAGCCCGTCGAAGACTGACAGGGGGAGGCCACCGGGATTCTTCTCCGTCTTCACCATGAGGGGTGGAACTGCTGAAATGAGAACGGCCGCGCCAACCCTCTTGGTTCCGTGCCGTCCGATATAGCGGGCGACTTCTCCGCCGCCGGTGGAGTGTCCTACGTGGATCGCGTCTCTCAAGTCGAGTTTTTCCGTCAGCGCTGCGAGATCGTCGGCGTAGGTGTCCATGTCGTTGCCGTCCCAGGTTTGAGTGGAACGCCCGTGACCGCGGCGGTCATGCGCAATGACTCGGAATCCGCGTTGGCCAAAGAAGAGCATTTGCGCGTCCCAGTCGTCCGCAGTCAGCGGCCAGCCGTGGCTGAACACGATGGGTCGTCCTGTGCCCCAGTCCTTGTAGTAGATCTGGGCGCCATCTTTCGTGGTGATCGTGGGCATGATAAGTCCTCCTTGATTTGATTGGCGGGTTGAATCCGCATCCTGTCAGGCGGTGCGGGTTCGCTCCGGATGGAACCGAATTGTCGCGAAGATCGTAAGCGCAGCAAAGAGAAGCAAAACAAAAAGCTGAGCAACCAGGAAGGGTGGCTCTTTCTGCGTTGGCGCCAACGCTTTCAGTCCTGGGACTTTCTCGAACAATTGAACAACAAGGACAAAAATATTCAGATACAACGCGACGGAGGCGCCGATCACGTAGAGCCGACGCCAGGCGCCCGCCATCCTGAAGAGGTAGCGAGCCGCAATGGTCACCGTCAGAATGATCAACGACAGGATACCGACCTTGTGCGAGGGCAACAAATGCTGCACCGGAAAAAAGAAGCCGGTCACACTGGTCAATACCGTTGTGATCAAGAAAATCGCGGCAATCCCGTTGAGTGGTTTTCCTTTGAGCAGTCCGTACATGACGACCAACCCCGAGCCGATTCCAATCAGGCTGATCAATACGTGCACGAGAGTGAACGTTGCCAGTGACATGCCTAAGACCATGGTGTTCTCCTTTTCCAACGGCAGACAAAGTCGAATTTACGGGTCGCTCGCTGCGCTGGTCTGGCGCAGCACAATCTGCGACGCATCCTTGATATCGGTCACGATCAGAAACCTCCGCGTTGACAGGGCAGTCGATGACTCTCTGGCTGCCAGCGCTTTCAAGGGACCGATGGCCTGCACGATCCCTGCGCCATCCGGATTCGTCTTCAGGACCGCGAGAGGTTCGAGTTGTCCGAAAGGCGGGTGATCGGAGCCTGTCAGGTAGACCTGGTATTGTGCTTTGGGCGCAAGGCCTTCGGCGGCGATCTGAACCAGATCCAGAAGGCCAAGTGAGTTCACGGCCGCCCATCCCTCCGCATTGGGTAGAGCAGTCCCTTCGGCTGCGAGGCGCAGGCGGGCTGTATTTCCCGCCTCACCAAGAGGAACGAGATTCTCGGTGCCAGAGCCGATCGGAACTGCGTTCGGCACGTAGACCAGGGCTTGGGTTGTCTGTCCGATCGGGACATTGGCGATGACTTGATTGGTGAGAGTATCGATCACTGCGGCTTGCACGAAATTTTCCAGCGCGACGTAAACTCGGGAGCCATCGCCGGACGGCCAGATCCCGTGGGGAAGATCGCCGACCGGAATGGTCGCGACCAGTTGTGGAGTCGGGCCTCTGCGAAAAACCTTCACAGCGCTTAATCCACCAACTGTGACGTAAGCAAACTTGCCGCTGCGATTATTGGCGAAGTTCACATGGTTGGTGATCGGTCCCGTCTCAAGCAGCGCCATCTGTTCGAAGGGTGGTTTTGCGCTGTATACCTGCACTTTTCCCGCGTCTTTCAGCGTGATCCAGACTTCATCGTTCTCCGGGCTCACGGCAATATTCGGGCAGAAGGGACTGGCCTGCGGAACGCGCTTGACGATCTGATGCGAGGCAACGTCAATGACGGCAAGTTCCGGCGTGAAACTGGAACAGACGAAAGCATACTTTCCGTCGGGGCCGAACATGGTCATGCCCGGACCGTTGGCCAACTGGATGCGGCGGACTTCCTTCATCTCGACGGGGTCGATGACCGAGACGTAGTCTTCGCCGCGCACGACGACCCACAATTCGCGTCCATCCGGAGTAAAGAAGGCCTCATGTGGGGAGCGGCCCACGTAAATCACTTTTCTCACCGCATTGGTCGTGGTATCGATCAGGGTCACCGAATTCGAGGCGATCGAAACCACCGCCAGGGTCTTTCCATCCGGCGAGTATCCGAGACCATGAACGAGCAGTTGACCGCGATAGAGCGGGCTCAGAGCACCGGGCAAGGGATCTCCGAGACGGATCACGCCCAGCAGTTTATTGCTGGAGGGATCGATGACCGAAACCGTGTTGGAAGTCTGGTTTGCGGCATAGACACGATCGTGGCTGGAGATGGGAATGTCCGGCCGTCCCCATGGGGCCTGTTGGGCGAACGCGGAATGGAGAAGATAGAGAATTGAGAACCACCGGATGATTTTCATGCTAGTGCCCCTTGCTCGCCTCGGGGGCGGGTGCCTGCCCGACTCTTGGGGAATTCGGTCCGTGTTGTTTCAGCCATAGTTGCATCAGTTCAATTTCTGATTGCTGATCGGCAACGATCTCCTGTGCCAGCCTGCGCATTTGCGGATCCGTGCCGTGCAGCAACTCCGTCTTTGCCATGTCGATCGCCGCCTGATGATGAGGAAGCATCAGCTTCACAAAATCAGCGTCGTCATTCCCGGAGGGCCCGACCGATCCCATATCCGCGTGCATCTTCTCCATGCTCTTCCCCAACTCCGACCACGCAGTCCCATCCCAGTCTCCGTGCGGATGAGCAGCGCTTTGGGCTGGCACTGTGACGGTTGACGCCAACATCATCAGAAAGGCAAATCCACGCGCATGTTTCTTCATGTGCCACCACCGTGCCAGAATCAAAACGAGTTCGGTCTAACCTGACTTCCGCAAACGCCCTGGTACGCCAGTCCAACAAACTGGCCGGGACTCACGAAAGACGGACACCACTCCGCGTCGTAGCGAGCATGAGACGTCGCTTGACGGTCCGGTGATCATTGGCGCTCCCTGGCTGGTCGCTATGCATGGATGGTGCCAGTGGCAGATATGATTCAAATTTCCCGCTCGAACGCAGGATTTTCCGGCGATTTCCCAGGAATTGGAATCGCTTGCTGTCCCGGGATCGACGCGAGAATGACCAATCGATTTGGCAAGTGCCAACCAATGGATCTGACAAGTGCCAAAGGAAGGCGAATCCAGCCGGCGATAGCGAGAGGCCGTAGTCCAGTTCGGAGAAGTGATTTAGAATCAATGGCAGTAGAGTCGGGGCGTAGCGCAGCCTGGTAGCGCACCTGCCTTGGCGGCAGGGCCGAAACGCGTTGACTGATCCCAAAACACCTAGAAACGTTCCATCCGAATTTGCGCACCTGCCTCGGAGTAAGATGTTCGGTTTTGCACGGATTTGCTTTGAGAGTACTGTCGCTCACAGGGGGCCTCATGGAAGCGATCACGGGCACAGGAAAGAACGGCTGGACCAAGGTGGACAGCAACCAGCTTGTGCAAAAATGCGGTACCGCGCTAATCGTGAGTCGTGGGGTGGGACAGGTAGTTGAGATTGTCAACGATGCGTTCACGCGGTTATTTGGCTACACGAAGGAAGACATGCCGGATGTTGCTCATTGGTGGCCCCTCGCCTATCCGAGTGAAGAGTACCGGGACACTGTTAAGGCTGAATGGCAAACACGAGTGGCTAAAGCCATTGCCACCCAGAGCGAAATCCAACCGATGGAGGCGAAGGTTCGCTGCAAGGACGGCTACGAGCGGTACGTTGAATTCCACTTTTCAAACCTAGGGGATACCAATCTCGTCAGTTTCATAGATTTGACCGAGCGCAAATGTGCCGAGATCGCTCTGCGAGAGAGCGAGCAAAGATTTCGGCTCATGGCCGACACTGCTCCTGTGCTCATCTGGATGTCTGGAACTGACAAGCTCTGCACTTATTTCAACAAGCCTTGGCTGGATTTCACCGGGAGAACAATGGAGCAGGAACTTGGCGACGGCTGGGCACAAGGAGTCCATCCAGAAGACCTGCAGCGATGCCTCGACATATATAGCCAGTCGTTCGATCGGCGAGAGCAGTTCAGCATGGAGTATCGGCTGCGGCATCACGATGGAGCGTATCACTGGATTCTCGACATCGGCGCGCCGAGGTTTCATCAGGATGGGTCCTTTGCTGGATACATCGGGGCCCTCGTGGATATTAGTGAACGCAAAACGGCAGAAGAGTCGCGGCAGCGCCTTGCAACGATCGTGGAATCATCTGACGACGCCATCATCTCCAAGACTCTGGACGGAGTCATCATGAGTTGGAATGAGGGTGCGCAGAGGATTTACGGATACGCGGAGGATGAGGCCGTTGGAAAACCAATCAGCACGATTATCCCTCCCGAACAAATGGATGATGAGAACAAGATTCTTGAGAAGTTGAGGGCGGGAGCGTCCATCGACCACTACGAAACGGTTCGTGTTACGAAGGCAGGCAAGAAGATCGACGTGTATTTAACCATCTCCCCGATCAAGAATTCGGCTGGCACAATCGTCGGCGCGGCCCACATCGCTCGTGACATCACCGAACGTAAGATGGCGGAAAACAGGCTCCGTGAAAGTCAGGAGCAGTTGCACATCAGTGAAGAACGGCTGCGATTAGCACAGAAGGTAGCCCGCATAGGTACTTTTGAATGGAATCTCCAAACCGGCGTGAATACTTGGACTGGGGAACTAGAGGCAATGTACGGATTGCCGCTGGGCGCCTTTGGGAGAACGCAGAACGCATTCGAGAAACTGATTCACCCTGATGATCGCGCAAACGTCGTGCGGTTAGTTGACTTTGCGTTGAGATCGGGAGAGCTGACTGAAGGAGAATGGCGCGTGATCTGGCCGGATCGGAGCGTTCACTGGATAACTGGCCGCTGGCAGGTTTTCATGGACGAGTCCGGTAAGGCAATACGAATGATCGGCGTAAATGTCGATGTCACCCAGCGCAAGCAAGCGGAAGAGGCGCTGGGCTCGGCAAGCCGCAAGCTGATCGAAGCGCAGGAGCAAGAACGCGCCCGGATTGGAAGAGAGCTACACGACGACATCAACCAACGACTCGCAATGTTGGCAGTAGAACTTGAAGAACTTCAAATGAATCCCGCGGATGCTACGGGGTGCGTGCAAGAACTGCAGAGAAAAATACGAGAGATCTTGCACGACGTGCAAGCCCTGTCCCACGAGTTACATTCTTCAAAACTGGAGTATCTCGGTGTTGTTAAGGGCTTGCGAAGCTGGTGCACGGAATTCGCCCAGCGGCAGAAACTGGAAATCGACTTCACAAGTGAAGTGTCGAGTGTCTTGCCGCACGAAATCGGCATTTGCTTCTATCGAATTCTGCAGGAAGCGCTGCACAACGCCGTCAAGCACAGCGGCAGCAACCGAATCGAAGTGGAAATCCGGGAACACTCAAACGAAGCTCATCTCATCATCCATGATGCGGGCAGAGGCTTCGATGTCGAAGCAGCAATGCAAGGCCGTGGTCTCGGCCTCACGAGTATGCAAGAGCGGGTTCGGCTGGTGAATGGAACGATAACGATTCAGTCGAGACCAAGCGCCGGGACTGCAATCCACGCCACCGTTCCTTTAACGGCAGAGCACGATTCACAGCGTGTCGCCGGATAGCCGCCGTGGAGTATTCGCTGCGTCCTTTCCTTGCTCCTTTTGACCGAGAGGGCGAGCGAGCAGACACACCTAGATCGGGTGCAATCGCCTTCAAATTCTCTCCGGGGAGCTTCGCCGCGATTGGCTTGGCATCAGCGATGGGTAGGCGTGCTCGTCCTTTCCGTTCGCCTTGCGTCGATTGATCCCCTGCCTTAGACTTGAAGCACGGGTCGAACGTGGCCTAAGTCATTGAAAGTCGGGGCGTAGCGCAGCCTGGTAGCGCACCTGCCTTGGGCGCATAAAAACCCGCTCTAAACGCTCTTCTCGTTCTGACCGCTTCTCGAAAAAACAATAACTTGGGGAGTCTGCTCTTCGCTCAAGAGAAGCCCTAGTGCCCTAAACGGGAGGGGTTTTGCCACAGTTTCTTGGCAGCCACTATGGCTCGCGGCACTCCTGAAGCAGCTGCTAAGGAAGGAGGAAAAGAGATTACCCGGTATTCGGGGAGTACCTGACAGGCAGGTCCTCGCGTTATACCTTGGCCTCGTCTTCCTTCAGTCG
>Ga0335082_10000222_pt1 | contig 58023 bp, 50 predicted proteins | sample Lox_Sample_41_FD_206718 | JGI IMG/M metagenome (GOLD analysis project Ga0335082, IMG submission 206718) | Soil microbial communities from Loxahatchee National Wildlife Refuge, Florida, United States - Lox_Sample_4.1 | ecosystem: Environmental > Terrestrial > Soil > Wetlands | place: USA... | reverse complement strand
GCCGAGCGCATCGTCGACATCCTGATCGAGCGCAAGGTGGCGGCGGTGAGTTTCGGTCGTGGGCCGGACAAGAAGATGATCGCGCGCTTTCGCGACGCCGGCATCGCCTGCGTGCCCACCGTCGGGGCCGTCAAGCACGCGAAGAAGATGGTCGAGCTCGGCGTCGACATGCTGGTGGTGCAGGGCGGGGAGGGCGGCGGGCACACCGGCTCGGTCGCGAGTACCGTGCTGCTGCCGCAGGTGCTCGATGCGGTCAAGGTGCCGGTGATCGCGGCCGGCGGCTTCGCCGATGGCCGCGGGCTTGCCGCCGCGCTCGCCTACGGCGCACAGGGCATTGCCATGGGGACGCGCTTCCTCATGACGCGCGACTGTCCCGTGCCGCAGGTGACCAAGGAGCGCTACACGCGGGCGGGTACCGATGACATCCTGGTCACCACCAAGGTCGACGGCCTGCCCCAGCGCATGATCCGCAACGAGACCCTGGCGCGCATCGAGCGCGCCGGACGGCTGCGCATGCTGCTCTTGGCGCTGTCCTCGGCCTGGCAGATGAAGCGCCTGACGGGCGCGAGCCTGACTGAGCTCTTGGCGGCGGCACGCAAGATGGGTCACGCCGGCGAGCTCAGCCTCGGGCAGTCGCTGCTGGCGGCCATCGCGCCGGTGATGTTCCAGCGCTCCATGATCTCCGGCGAGCCCTCGCGCGGCCTGCTCGCCACCGGACTCGTGGCAGGACGGCTCAGCGACCTGCCCGGATGTGATGAACTGATCGAAGGCATCGTGCGTGAGGCGCGCGAGCGTCTGGCGGCGCTCGGGGCGCCGCTGGCGGCGTAGCGCGGGGAGGGGATCGTGGCCATCCGGACCGACATTCAGGGGCACATCGGCGAGCTGGTGCTCGACTTCCCGCCGGTGAACGCGCTCGACAGCCGCGCGTGGAACGAGCTCGCCGACGTGGTCGGCGCGCTGGGCGTGAACCCCGAGGTGCGCTGCGTGCTGATTCGCGCCGCGGGCAAGGGTTTCTGCGCGGGGGTCGACATCAAGGAGGTGCAGCAGGACCCGGGCCGCATCGTCGAGCTGAACCGCGGCAACTACCGCACGTTCCGCGCCGTGCGCGGCTGCGAGGTGCCGGTGGTCACCGCGGTGCACTCCTTCGTCATCGGCGGCGGGATCGGCATCTGTGGCGCGAGCGATGTGGTGATCGCGGCGGAGGATGCCTACTTCTCGCTGCCGGAGATCGATCGCGGCGCCATGGGCGGTGCATCGCATCTGTCGCGCCTGCTGCCGCTGCACAAGGTGCGGGCGGCTTTCTTCACCGGCGGACGCATACCGGCCGCCGAGGGGCACCGGCTGGGCGCCATCGAGAAGGTCGTGGCCGCGGCGAAGCTCACCGAGGAGGCGCGGGCCTTCGCGGGGCTGATCGCCGCCAAGAGCCGTAAGGCGCTGGTGCTCGCCAAGGAGGCGCTCAACGGGATCGAGCCGCGCGACGTCGACCACGGCTACCGCTTCGAGCAGGGCTTCACGCTGGAGATGTACCTGCACGAGGACTCGCAGAAGGCGCGCGATGCCTTCGTCAAGGACAAGAAGAGCGCGAAGTACTGACTGCGCCTGCGCCATGGCCCTCGACCTCACCTTCACTGCCGAGCAGCAGCGCTTCCGCGCCGAGGTGCGCGCCTGGATGGCGGCGCACGTGCCGGCGAAGCCGCTGCGCACGCTCGAGAGCGAGGCGGGATTTGCCGAGCACCGCGCCTGGGAGCGCACGCTCGCCAAGGGCAACTGGGGCATGATCACCTGGCCGAAGGAATACGGTGGTCGTGGCGCCGACCTGATCCACTGGCTGATATTCGAGGAGGAGTACTACCGCGCCGGGGCGCCGCTGCGGGTGAACCAGAACGGCATCTTCCTGCTCGGCCCGACGCTCATGGAGTTCGGCACCCCCGCCCAGAAGGCGCGCTACCTGCCGAAGATGGCCGCCGGCGAGGAGATCTGGGCGCAGGCCTGGTCGGAGCCGCAGGCCGGCTCGGACCTTGCCGCGCTCCGCGCCACCGCGGTGCGCGATGGTGATTCCTACGTGCTCAGGGGCCACAAGATCTGGTCCTCGCGCGCCGCGTTCGCCGACTGGGCGTTCGGCATCTTTCGCACGGATCCTGCGGCCGAGCGCCACCGCGGCCTGTCCTTCATCCTCGTGCCGCTGCGCCACCCGGGCGTGCGCGTGCGCGGCATCCGCCAGATCCACGGCGAACCCGGGTTCGCGGAGATCTTCTTCGAGGACGCGCGGGTACCGGTGCAGCAGCGCCTGGGAGAGGAGGGCGCGGGCTGGCACATCGCGATGGCGACCGCCGGCTTCGAGCGCGGGCTGATGCTGCGCAGCCCGGCACGCTTCCAGGTGGCCGCGGCGCGGCTCATCGAGCTGTGGCGCCGCCAGCAGGGCACGGCAGACCCCGCCCTCATCGGGCGCGTCGCGCAGGCGTGGATGGACGCGGAGGCCTATGCGCTCAATACCTACCGCACCGCGAGCCGGCTGCTCGCCGGGGGCGCGATCGGCGTGGAGGCGAGCCTCAACAAGATCTTCTGGTCGGAGCTCGATCTGGAGCTGCATCGTACCGCGATGAGCCTGCTCGGCGCGCGCGCGGAGCTGCTGCCGGATGAGGGCCGCGCCGAGCTGGGCAGCTGGCTCGAGGGCTTCATTTTCTCGCTCGCCGGTCCCATTTACGCCGGGACCAACGAGATCCAGCGCAACCTGATCGCCGAGCGGCTGCTCGGTCTGCCGCGGGGCTAGGGGCGGCCAGGATGGACTTCACCTTCAGCGAGGAGCAGCGAATGATGGCCGCGGCGCTGCGCGAGCTGACCGCCGACCTGTGCTCGGGGCCAGCGCTGCGCGCGCTTTACGACGGTAACGACACGCAGGCCGAGGCGCGCTGGCAGCGGCTCGCCGAGCTCGGCCTCTTCGGCGTGCTGGCGCCCACGCAGTCGGGCGGCATGGGCCTCGCCGATCCGGACTTTGTGCTCCTGGCCGAGGAAGCCGGACGCGCGGCACTGCCCGAGCCGCTGACCGAGCAGGCCGCGCTTGCGGTGCCGGCGCTGCGCGAGCTCTCCGCCAGCGAAGCCGCGGCGGCGCTGCTGCCGGAAGCGGTCTGTGGAAATGCGCGCTGCGCCATCGCACACCCGCAGAACCCTTTCATCGAGGTACCCCCGGGCGTCACCCACTGGCTGCTGTGTCAGCCCGGAAGCATCCGCCTGGCGCGCGCCGCCGAGGTGCGCACGGTAGCGGCAGCCTCGGTGGACGTCAGCCGGCAGCTGCGGGAGCTCACGAGACCGCCGGAGGTCGGCAGCGTGGTGGCGAGCGGGGAAGCCGCGGAGCGCGCGGCCGCCCGCATCCTCAATCGCGCCGCGGTGTACGGCGCCGCGGAATGCCTCGGGATCACTGACCGGCTGCTCGCGAGCGCCGCCGACTATGCCCGCGAGCGTACTCAGTTCGGCAAGCCGATCGGGTCCTACCAGGCCATCAAGCACCACCTGGCGAGCGTCGCCGTGAAGCTCGAGTTCGCGCGCGCGGTGGTGTACGCAGCCGTGGCCCGGGTGGCAGAGCCGCACGCGCGCGCCGCGGCAGGCGCCTCGCACGCCAAACTCGCCGCGGGCGATGCCGCGGATCTCGCCGCGCGCATCGCCATCCAGGTGCACGGCGCGATGGGATACTCCTGGGAGCTCGACCTGCACTTCTACATGAAGCGCGCCTGGGCGCTGCAGGGAGCATGGGGCGGGCGCAGCTTCCACGCCAGGCGCCTGCAGGAGCTGCTCGGCGCCGGCGCCCTGGCGCTCGGCCCGGAGCACACTTTCGCATGAAGGGAACCAACATGAGCAACGAGGCGTACATCGTCGGGGCGGTCCGCACCCCGACCGGTAAGAAGAAGGGCACGCTCGCCGGCATACACGCAGCGGATCTGGGCGCGCACGCGCTCAAGGCCCTGATCGAGCGAACCGGCGTCGATCCGGGCGCGGTCGAGGACGTGATCTTCGGCTGCGTGGATCAGATCGGCACGCAGTCCGGGGACATCGCCCGCACCTGCTGGCTGGCCGCGGGCCTGCCCGATGAGGTGCCCGGCACGACCGTCGATCGCCAGTGCGGCTCCTCGCAGCAGGCGGTGCACTTCGCCGCCCAGGCCGTGATGAGTGGCACCCAGGACCTGGTCGTCGCCGGCGGCGTGCAGACCATGAACCAGATCCCGATCAGCGCCGCCATGGTCGCCGGTCAGCCCTACGGGCAGCGCGATCCGTTCTCGGGCTCGGTGGGCTGGCGTGCGCGCTATGGCGATCAGGAGGTCTCGCAGTTCCGCGCCGCGGAGATGATTGCCACGAAGTGGGAGATCTCCCGCCGCGCCATGGAGGAGTTCGCGCTCGAGAGCAACCGCCGGGCGCTCGCGGCCATCGAGGCCGGCCACTTCAAGCGCGAGATCGCCCCGCTCAACGGGCTCGAGACGGACGAGACGGTGCGGGTCGGCACGACCCTCGAGAAGATGGCGCAGCTGCAGCCGCTCGCGCCCGGCGGACGCATCACCGCGGCGGTGTCCAGCCAGATCGCCGACGGTGCCGCCGCGCTGCTGATCGCCTCGGCGGAGGCGGTGCGGCGCCACAACCTCAAGCCGCGCGCGCGCATTCACCACCTCTCGGTGCGCGGCGCCGACCCGGTGTGGATGCTCACCGCGCCGATCCCGGCCACGCGCTACGCGCTCGCCAAGACCGGCATGAAGCTCTCCGACATCGACCTGATCGAGATCAACGAGGCCTTCGCCTCGGTAGTGCTCGCCTGGCAGCGCGAGGTGGATGCGGATCTGGCGCGCGTCAACGTCAACGGCGGGGCGATCGCCCTCGGCCACCCGCTCGGCTCCACCGGAGCGAAGCTCATGACCACCCTGCTGCACGAGCTCGAGCGCCGCGGCGGCCGCTACGGCCTGCAGACGATGTGCGAGGGTGGCGGCCAGGCCAACGTGACCATCATCGAGAGGCTGTGACATGGCGGGTATCTGCGCAGGACGGGTGGTGATCGTGACGGGCGCGGGGCGCGGGCTCGGCCGCTCCTACGCGCTCGCGTTCGCCCGCGAGGGCGCGCGCGTGGTGGTCAACGACCTCGGCACCTCGCTCGCCGGCGAGGGGCGCGACCTGAGCACCGCGCAGGCGGTGGTCGATGAGATCCGCGCCGCGGGCGGGGAGGCGGTCGCGAACGGCGAAGACGTCTCCGAGTGGGATAGCGCCGCGCGCATCGTGGGAGCGGCTCTCGAGCACTTCGGGGGACTCGACGTGGTGGTGAACAATGCCGGTTTCGTGCGCGACCGGATGTTCGTGAGCGCCACGCTCGCTGAGTGGGATGCGACCATGAAGGTGCACCTGCGCGGACACTTCTGCGTGGCGCGCCACGCGGTCGACTACTGGCGCGCCAGCGCCAAGCAGGGCAAGCCCGTCGACGCGCGCATTATCAATACCTCGTCCGGGGCCGGGCTCAACGGCAGCATCGCCCAGGCGGCCTATTCGGCGGCCAAAGGCGGCATCGCGAGCCTCACCCTGGTGCAGGCGGCCGAGCTCGGCCGCTACGGCATCACCGCCAACGCGCTCGCGCCCGCGGCACGCACGCGCATGACCGAGCAGGCCTTCGCCGAGCGCATGAAGCGCCCGGCGAGCGGCTTCGACGTACAGGACCCGGACAACGTCGCGCCGCTGGTGGTATGGCTCGGGAGCGCCGAGTCGCGCGCCGTCACCGGCTGCGTGTTCGAGATCGAGGGCGGCAAGATCATGCTCGACGACGGCTGGCACGACGGGCCGATGATCGACAAGCAGGCACGCTGGGAGCCGCGCGAGGTCGGCGCCGCGGTCGCGAGCCTCATCGGCAGGCGGCGCACCCCGAAGAAGGTGTACGGCACATGAGCACCCCGCTGCCGAGCCCGCCGTACCCGCCGGGGCGCAATCTGCTGGCCGGCAAGTGCGTGCTGCTGACCGCCGCCGCCGGCACCGGCATCGGCTTCGCCACCGCGCGGCGCTGCCTGGAGGAGGGCGCGCGGGTGTTCGTCAGCGACCTGCACGAACGGCGCCTCGCGGAAGCCGTGGAGCAGCTGCGCGCCATCGAGCCGGAGCGGGTGGAGGGCAGGCTCTGCGACGTGACCCGCGAGAGCGACGTGCGCGCGCTGGTCGCCGCCGCGAGCGCCGCCATGGGCCGCATCGACGTGCTGGTCAACAATGCGGGGCTCGGCGGCTCGGCGGCCGTCACCGACATGACCGATGAGCAATGGCACAAGGTGCTGGACGTCTCCCTCACCAGCGTGTTCCGCATGACGCGCGCCACGCTGCCGCACATGTACGCGAACCGCAGCGGTGCGATCGTGAACAACGCCTCGGTGCTCGGCTGGCGCGCGCAGGCGCTGCAGGCGCACTACGCCGCCGCCAAGGCGGGCGTCATGGCATTCACGCGCTGTGCCGCCATCGAGGCGGCTGAGCACGGCGTGCGCATCAACGCCGTGGCGCCGAGCATCGCCATGCACGCCTTCCTCAACCGGGTCACCAGCGACGAGCTGCTCACACAGCTGAAGGCGCGCGAGGCCTTCGGGCGCACCGCCGAGGTGTGGGAGGTGGCCAACGTGATCGTGTTCCTGGCGAGTGACCTGGCGAGCTACATGACCGGGGAAGTCGTGTCGGTCTCGAGCCAGCGCGCCTGATGCCACCGAGGGGATGCCCATGACAGCCGCCGTGTTTCACTCGCCGCAGGAGTACCAGGATGCCGTGGGCCGCAGCTTCGGGCCGACCGAGTGGCTGACGATCGACCAGCACCGGGTGGATCAGTTCGCCGAGGCGACCGGGGACCACCAGTGGATTCACGTGGACGCGGCGCGTGCGGCGGCCGGTCCCTTCGGCGGCACCATCGCGCACGGGTTCCTGAGCCTCTCGCTGGTCAACTACTTCCTGCCGCAGCTGGTGCGCGCCGAGGGTCTCAAGCACGGCGTCAATTACGGCTGCGACCGGGTGCGCTTCCCGGCGGCGCTGCGTACCGGCGCGCGGCTGCGCGGCCGCGCCGAGATCGTCGCGGCCGAGGATCTCGGCGCCGGTGCCGTGCAGGTGAAGATGCGCATCACGCTCGAGGCGGAGGGCGTGGCGAAACCGGTGTGCGTGGCGGACACGCTGAGCCGCCTTTATTTCTAGGAGCAGCCCGTGCGCGAAGCAGTAATCGTCTCAACGGCACGTACGCCGATCGGCAAAGCCTTCCGGGGCGCCTTCAACGACACCGACGCCGCGGTGCTCTCCGGGCACGCGGTGCGCGAGGCGGTACGGCGCGCCGGCATCGATGGCGGCGAGGTCGAAGACCTGATCCTCGGCTGCGCCACGCAGCAGGGGAATCAGGGCTACAACATCGCGCGCCTCACCAGCGTGACCGCCGGCCTGCCGCAGCAGGTCGCCGGCATGACGCTCGACCGCAAGTGCGCCTCGGGCCTCATGGCAGTCGCCACGGCCGCCAAACAGGTGAGCCTCGATGGCATGGACGTGGTGATCGCCGGCGGGGTGGAGTCGATCAGCCTTACCCAGAACAAGCACATGAACACCTACCGGGCACGTACGCCGGCGGTGCTCGAGGGCTCGCCCCACATGTATATGGCGATGATCGAGACCGCGGAGGTCGTCGCCCGCCGCTATGGCGTCACGCGCGAGGCCCAGGACAGTTACGCGCTGCAGAGCCAGCGACGGGTAGCGGCGGCCTACGCCGCGGGGCGTTTCGAGGCGGAGCTCGCGCCGCTGCCGAGCCGCAAGCTGGTGACCGACAAGGGCAGCGGCGAGACGCGCGCCGAGGAAGTACTGCTGAAGCAGGATGAGGGCTACCGTGCCGACACCACGCTCGAGGGGCTGGCGCGCCTCGAGCCGGTGTTCAGCGGCGGCGAGCTGATCGAGAAGGGCACCAACATCACCGCCGGCAATGCCTCGCAGCTCTCCGACGGCGCCGCCGCCCTGGTGCTGATGGAGTCAGGTCTCGCCGCACGCCGCAATCTCAAGCCCCTCGGCGCCTACCGCGGGATGGCCGTGGCGGGCTGTGCCCCCGAGGAGATGGGGATCGGGCCGGCGTTCGCGGTCCCGAAGCTCCTCGAGCGTCATGGGCTCGCGGTCCAGGACATCGGGTTGTGGGAGCTGAACGAGGCTTTCGCGGTGCAGGCGCTGTACTGCCGGGATCGTCTGGGTATCGACAACGAGCGCTTCAACGTCGACGGCGGCGCGATCGCCGTCGGCCATCCCTATGGCATGAGCGGGGCGCGACTCATCGGTCACGCGCTCATCGAGGGGCGCCGGCGCAAGGTGCGCTGGGTCGTCGTCACCATGTGCGTCGCCGGCGGCATGGGGGCCGCGGGACTGTTCGAGGTCTACTGAGTATGAGTTGCGATGCCAAGCGGAGGAAGCAGGGATGAGTTCGGCTGCGGGCTACGAGCTCGATGACATCGACCGCCACATCATCGCGGCCCTCAAGGCCGACGGACGCGCCACCAACCAGAAGATCGCGCGCTCCCTGCGCATCTCGCCGGCGACCGTGGGAGCGCGCATCCGCCGCCTCGAGAGCATCAACGCCATGCGCGTGGTCGCGGTCACCGACTTCGCCGCGCTCGGCTACAAGGTGCTGCTCGCGGTGGGCATCGAGGTGGTCGGGCGGGCGGCCGAGGAGGTGGCCGCCGAGCTCGCGGCGCTCGAGGAGGTGTTTGCCGTCCACCTGGTGACCGGCGCGCGCGACATCGAGATCTTGGTGGCGCTGCACGAGCTCGAGGAGCTGGAGAGCTTCCTCCTCAAGGACGTCGCCAAGATCCGCGGCATCGGCACCCTCAGCGCCGGGATCGCCGCGGACGTCATCAAGTACGACTTCGACCGGGCCCAGATCGCATGAAGACCGTGCTGCCGACCCTCGATGAGCTCGATCACCGCATCGTCAACCTGCTGACCGTCGATGCGCGCGTCAGCAACCGCCAGATCGCCGCGCAGCTCGGGGTCACCGAGGGCACCATCCGCGGGCGCATCAACCGCCTGGAGCAGGGCGGGGCGATCCGCCTCACGGCCGTCACCAACGTCGCCTTCGCCGGCTCGCCGCGCGTGGTGCTGATCGGAGTGCGGGCACAACACGGCGAGCTGCGCGCGGTGAGCGAAAAGATCGCCGCCATGCCCGAGATCGGCTGCGTGATAGTCATGCTCGGTCGCTTCGACATCCTGGCGATCGGGCTGTTCGGGGCGCTCGAGGACATCGTCGAGGTGGCGAACAACCGCATCCTGGTGCTGCCGGGCGTGCGGCACGTGGAGACCTCGATCGCGGTGAAGACGCTCAAGTACGACTTCCGGGCAGCGAAGATCACGCCCGTGCGCCGCCCGCCGGTGCGCCCGCGGCCGGCCTGAGCGCAGCGCTGATGCAGGAGAACCCAGCCATGGACCAGACGGCCACGAGCGGCGCGCGCGCCTTCACGCCGCTGCGCATCGGACCGCTCACGCTGCGCAATCGATTCATCAAGTCGGCCACCAACGAGGGCAGCGCCAAGGGCGGGGTGCCCTCCAAGCGCCTGGTGAAGTTCCATGAGGACATCGCCGCCGGGGGCGTGGCGATGACCACGGTGGCCTACTGTGCGGTGGCACCCGATGGGCGCACCTTCGTCGACCAGGTGACCCTCGATGAGGGCGCGGTCCCGCACCTGCGGGTGCTCACGGACGCCGTACACCGGCATGGCGCCGCGGCCTCCGCGCAGATCACCCACGGCGGCTGCTTCACGTTCGTGCCGCCGACCGCAACGCGGCGGCCGCTGTCGGCGAGCGGCGGGTTCAACAAGGTCGGCATCATGAGCGGCCAGTGGCTGCGGCAGCGGATGACGCCGGCGGACATGGAGCGCATCGCGGGGGAGTTCGTGCGCGCCGCGCATCTGGCGCGCGCGGCCGGCTTCGACGCGGTCGAGATCCACATGGGCCACGGCTACCTGCTCAGCCAGTTCCTGAGCCCGCTCTACAATCGTCGCCACGACGCCTACGGCGGCAGCATCGAGCGGCGCGCGCGCTTTCCGGTGATGGTGCTGCAGCGGGTGCTCGAGGCCGTCGGGCGCGACCTGGCGGTGGTGTGCAAGCTGAGCATCACCGACGGCCATGCGCGCGGCAACGACGCCGCCGACGGCGCGCAGATCGCGCGTATGCTCGAGCGCGCCGGGGCGCATCTGCTGGTACTGAGCGCCGGGCTCAACATCGAGTCGATCACTACCATGTTCGGCTCGTCGTTCCCGAAGGAGAACCGCACGCGCGTCGGCAACCCGATCGTGGCGGCGGCCATGGCGATCCAGCAGTTCACCGAGCCCAAGGACGTCGTCTTCCGCGAGCTCTACCAGCTCGAGAACGCCCGTCCCGTGCGTGCCGCGACCACGGTGCCGCTTGCCTACCTCGGCGGCGTCAAGAGCCTCGACAATACCGAGCAGCTGCTCGCCGAGGGCTTCGACGCGGTGGCCCTCGGGCGCGTGCTCATCCACCAGGCGGACCTGGTGAACGCCTTCGCCGCCGGGCGCGTGCGCACGTCCGGATGCACCTCGTGCAACCGCTGTGTCGCCATGATGTACACCCCGGGGGGCACTTCGTGCGTACTCGGTGCGCCCGGGGACGCGACCCTCAACGCCACCCCGGCGGCCTCGTGAGCGCGCTGGGCGCGATGCTAGGCCTGCAGGATGTCGCCCGGCCCGAAGTAGGCCTTCATGCTGGTGAACTTGCCGTGCTCGTTGAAGCTCATGACGTCGATGACCCGCACCGTGACCGGGCCGATGCGCGCGCTGAAGCACATGGCGGCGCAGTTGCCGTGCGAGCCGCGGATCGGGGCATCCAGCGCGAGCTTCGCGCCGGTGGCAATCGAGTGCGTGTAGAAGGCTTCGAGCTCGGCCTTGCCGCGCTTGAGCGGCGAGCCGACCGGATCCTCGACCGTGGCATCCTCGGCGTACAGCGCACACACCGCCTTGGCACTGCCGCTGTTGAAGGCATCGATGTAGGCCTGCATCGCGGCCTTCATGGTCTCCTGGCTGGGCATCGGCACAACTCCCTCGTTAGGCTCATCAGAGCATACCCGCAGCTGCGCCCCGGGCGTGATCGTTCATTTGGGCGACGTGGGAGTGGCCGGCGGCAGGGCACACTGCCGCCGATTACAACGTGCGCAACGAGGGGGTTGCTTGGCTGAGGCACGCGACACAACCGTCGACGTCCTGGTCGTCGGCTCGGGCAACGGTGGCCTGACGGCAGCGCTGTGCGCCTACGAGCTCGGGGTCAGGGACGTGCTGGTGATCGAGAAGAGCGCGCTCTACGGCGGTACCTCGGCGACCTCCGGCGGCGGCATCTGGATCCCCTGCAGCCGTTACGCCCGCGCGGCGGGTGCCCAGGACAGCTACGAGGAAGCCCTCGAATACGTGCGCGGCACGACCCCGGCCGGGGCGGTGCCGCCGCAGATGCAGGAGACCTACCTGCGCGAGGGACCGCGCATGCTGGACTTCCTGCACGAGCGTACCCGCGTGCGCTACGAGTCTCTCGCGCACTACCCGGACTACTGGTCCTCGCTCCCCGGTGCCAAGCCCGGGCACCGCTCGCTCGAGCCCGCGCCGCTCGCGCGCAGCGAGCTTGGGGCCGATGCCCCGCAGCTGCGCGATACCCACCACATGATGTGGATGTTTGACCGCATCGCCATGACGCAGGTCGACGCCCAGGTGTTGATGGCGCAGTTGCCGGGGTGGAAGGGCCTCGCCGCGCGGCGCATCTGGGAGCACGTCAGCGACCTGCCCTGGGCGCTGCGCCACAAGCGCTCGCGGCGCATCGCCTGCGGCAGCGCCGGGGTGGCACGGCTGCGCTGGTCGCTGCAGGATCGCAAGCTGCCCCTGTGGCTCGAGAGCGAGATGACCGAGCTGCTCGCCGACGACGCCGGGCGGGTGAGCGGTGCGCGCCTGCGGCGCAACGGCGCCGAGCTGGTGGTGCGCGCGCGACGCGCGGTGGTGCTGGCGGCCGGGGGCTTCGAGCACAACCAGGCGATGCGCGAGCAGTACCTGCCGCAGCCGACCGATGCCCGCTGGAGCGCCGCGGCAGGCACCAACACCGGAGATGCGCACCGCGCGGCGATGGCGCTCGGGGCTGCGACCCGCCTGATGAACGGCGGCTGGTGGTGCTCCTCGATCCGCGCGCCCGATGATCCGGTGCCGCGGCTCGCGATCATGGACAAGTCCTACCCGGGCAACATCGTGGTAACCCGCCGCGGGCGGCGCATCGCCAACGAATCGCAGAACTACATCACCTACCAGCTGGAGTTCTACCGCCGGCATACGCGCGAGGATCCGCAGGCGCCGTCCTGGATGATCTTCGACGCCCGCTCGCGCCGCATGTACTTCAACGGGCCGCTGTGGCCGGTGCGCTACCGTCCCGATTCGCGCCTGCCCAAGAGCTATTTCACTTCCGGGTTCCTGACACGCGCCGGCTCGATCCGCGAGCTTGCGCAGCAGGCCGGCATCGACGCCGACGGCCTCGAGCAGACCGTGCGGGCCATGAACGAGTACGCCCGCACCGGCAAGGACCTCGAGCACGGCCGCGGTGACGCGGAGTACGATCGCTACTACGCCGACCCGCGCATCAAGCCCAATCCCTGCCTCGCACCGATCGTGGAGGCGCCGTTCTACGCCATGCGGATCGACCCGGGTGACTTCGGCACCCACGGGGGCCTGGTGACCAATGCCGACGCACAGGTGCTGCGTGCGGACGGCGCGCCGATCGCCGGCCTGTACGCGGTCGGTAACTGCTCGGCCGCGATCCTGCCGACCTACCCCGGACCGGGCTCAACCCTCGGGCCGGCCATGACCTTCGCCTGGCAGGCGGCGAAGCATTTCTCAGGAGGTGCGCCGTGAGTGCCGCCACGCAGCTTGATCCGGCGAGCCTGCTCGCGGAGGCTCGCCGCGAGACCGGGCTGACCGCCTTCGATGGGCCACCGATCGAGGAGCCGCTCGAGCGCCTGACGCGGGCGCTGATCGGGGAGGCGCGCCTGAACGATGCCGGCGTGTATACCTGGCGCGCCCGCCTCCTCAACACCCTGATCACGCGCCTGCGTGCCCGCGACTGGTTCCAGCGCCACCCGGAGATCCTCGCCGAGCAGCTGCCGCCGCCGGTCGTGATACTCGGGCTGGCGCGCACCGGCACGACGCTCCTGCACCGCCTGCTCGCCACCGACCCGCGCTTCTACGCCGCGGCCTGGTGGGAGGTGCGCTTCCCGGTTCCCACCCCCGAGGACATCGGCGGCGAGCAGCGCATCGCGGCCGCCAAGGCGGAGGTCGCCGGGATCCTGGCCGCCATGCCGGACCTCGCGGCCATTCACCCCTGGGACGCGCTCGGGGCCGATGAGGACATCATGCTCATCGACCAGACGCTGCTCAGCACCACCGCGGAATCCCTCGCCTGCGTACCGAGCTACCGCAGCTGGATCCACGCGCAGGACCTGCGGCCGGCGTACGCCTACCTGCTGCAGCTCATGCGCTTCCTGCAGTGGCAGAAGAAACGGCGCGGGCAGTCGGCCGACTACTGGGTGCTGAAGACCCCGATGCACCTCGGCTATGTCGAGGTGATCGCCGAGCAGATGCCCGGGGCGACCTTCGTGCAGACGCACCGCGATCCGGTGGCGACCATGCCCTCGTTCGCGAGCTTCGTGCATGTGCTGTGGGCCATGGGCAGCGATGCCAGCGACGCGCGCGAGGCCGCGCGGCAGTGGTCGCAGACCCTCGAGGAGCACCTCAACCACTGCATGGACCAGCGTGAGCGCCTGCCGAACCGCTTCATCGACGTGGACTTCCGCAGCACGGTGAGCGATCCGGTGCAGGTGGTGGAGCGCATCTACCAGGGCATCGGCCTGCCGATGACGCCGGCGGCGCGCGCCGGCATCAGCGCCTACATGAGCACCAACCCGCGCGAGGGCCGGCCGAAGCACGAATACACGCTCGAGGAGTTTGGCTTCACCCGCGCCGAGCTCGAGCGGCGCTTCCAGCGTTACCGCGAAAAGCACATCCTCCCATTCCTCAAATAAGGTGTCAGTGCCATGTTACTCAAGGACAAGGTCGTGATCGTCTCGGGCATCGGCCCGGGGCTGGGCGTGAAGCTGGCGGTCGAGGCGGCGCGCGAGGGCGCCCGCGCCGTGGCGATCGGGGCGCGCAGCGCCGAGAAGCTCGATGACGCCGAGAAGCGCATGCGCGAGGCAAACGCCGCCTGCAAGGTGCTCAAGCTCACCACCGACATCCGCGACGCGGCGCAGTGCCAGCGCCTCGCCGAGCGCACCCACAAGGACTTCGGGCGCATCGACGGGCTTATCAACAGCGCCTACTTCTGGGGTTCGCCCGGCACGGCCGAGGGTACCGACCTCAAGGGCTGGAAGGACGTGCTGGAGACCAACGTCATCGGCACCATGAACATGTCGCAGGCGGTGGTGCCGATCATGAAGGCCCAGGGTGGCGGGGCGATCGTCAACATCAGCTCGATGGCCACGGTGAAGCCGCACACCGGCGAGGTCGGCTACGCCGCCTCGAAGGGCGCGATCAACGTCGCCTCCAAGTACCTGGCGGCCGAGCTCGGCGCGGCAAACATCCGCGTCAACGTGGCGCGCATGGGCTGGATGCTCGGCGTGCCGGTGCAGAACTACATCAGCTACGCCGCCAAGGAGCAGGGGGTGCCGGAGAAGCAGCTCTACGATGCGGTGGCAGCCAACATCTCGCTGCGGCGCCTGGTGACCGACACCGAGTGCGCGCGCGCGGCGCTGTTCCTGATCTCGGACTACGCCTCCGCCGTGACCGGCGCGGTGCTCGACGCCAACGGCGGGGAGACCTTCCCCTACTAGCGGGGTGCGGGGCGGCCGCCGCTCAGGCGGCCGTCTCGGTCTCCTCGAGGCGCCCGGGCATGCCCGCCACGCGGTGCTGCACGCCCTCGACCTGCTTGAGGAACTCCTGCTTGCGGGCGCGCTGGTTGTAGAACTGGCGGTACCAGATGCGCGACTTGTGGAAGGGGCCGTCGCCGGGGACCTGCAGGATGTTGAGCGCCGGGCGCTTGTTGGCCCACACGTCGAAGTCCTGTGCGAACGCGAGCCTGGAAGCTTCCTGATAGGCGCGCGCCGCCGTGACGTCAGCCGCGGTGGCCACCGGGTTCAGCGACTTCACCAGCAGTCCGTGCCACACCTTGATGACGCCGTCATCGACCATGGTGTGGGCGATGAAGATGATCGACTCGCCCATGCCGAGCATGTAGGACAGCAGGAACCCCGGCCCGTTGTAGGTCGTATCGGTGGTCAGGATCGGGCTGACGCCATCGGGCGTCACCAGGGTGCGATGCGGGCCGCCCTGGATCTGCGTGGCGAGGTGCCCCTTGAACTCGTTGCGGTAGAACTTGACGGTCTCGCCGTGCACCGGCCCCAGGTGCGAGCAGTCGGCGATGTTGTCGATCACTTCCTGCGCGTGGCAGTTGATCGTCCCCAGGTGGTCGAACTTCCAGCGTACCCACTGCGGGTCGTTCCACTGCGGCAGCCCGGGAGCTTCCCACTCCGGCTCACCCCCCTCGGGGTCGTACCACACGAAGATCGCCCCGAGGCTCTCGACGATCGGCCAGGAGCGCACGCAGGCGGCCTTGGGGATCGGCGCCGTGCTGTAGGGGATGTCGTTGCACTTGCCGTCCGGGCCGAAGCGCCAGCCGTGATAGGGGCAGCGGATCGAGTCACCCTCGATCTGCCCGTCCTGCACCACGTAGGAGGTGTTGTTGCGGGCCAAATGGGTGCCCATGTGCGGGCAGTAGCCATCGAGCAGCACCACCTTGCCGCTCTTGCCGCGGTAGAGCGCGAACTCCTGACCGAAGAAGCGCAACGGTACGGGCCGGTCCTTCAGCTCCTCCGCGTCCGCGACCATGAACCAGCCGCGCGGGAAGGTGAATTCGCCCAGCCCGTAGTCCTGCGTGCGTGCCATGCCTTGCCTCCAGCACTATCTGGCGGGGAAAGTACCAGATAGCTGCCGAGGCGCAACCCGCGTGAATCTCGTAGTCCGTTCGGACGGCTCGCGGCGCTGTTGGGGCCCCTCAGGCGGCCGGAATGGCCATGTGCGGCGGCACGTTGTGCTGGAAGCAGCCTTCCTCGACGCGCTCGCTCATGCGCCAGCCGCGGGGGGTGCGAGTGAACTTATCCTTGTACCAGAGCCCGAGGAACATGACCTGTGAGCCGCCGGCAGGCAGCGGGGTGTCCATCGGGTTGATGCATAGCGTGCGTGCACTGGCGCTGTCGCCGGCGAGGGTGATCTCGATGTTGCCCACCAGGTGGCAGTAGTGCGGGAAGTTGGCCAGCGCCGGACCGAGCCAGGCCTTCACCTGCGGATAGCGCCCGTCGATGCCGCCGAGCGCCCGGTAATCAATATAGGCGTCGGGGGTGAACACCTGGTCGAGGCCGTCCCAGTTGCGCTGGTCGATGCAGTTGCTGTAGCGCACGATGAGTTGCTCGATCTCGAGGCGGTCCGATATCTCCTGCAGGCTGAGCATGAGGTTCTCCTAAGGAATGGGATCAGCGGCCGCGCGCCTTCAGCGCTCCGCCGCCAGCACCGCGAGGTGCTCGGGCACGTTGTGGCTGATGCAGCCGTCCTGCACGCGGCGTGACATGCGCCAGCCGCCCGCGGTGCGCAGCAGCTCGTCCTGGTACCACATGGCGAGCAGCATCACCTGCTTGCCGCCGGCGGCCAGGGGGACCTCCACCGGATTGAGGCACAGGGTGCGGGCGCGCGCGCGATCACCCGCGAGCTCGATGGCGATGTTGCCGACCAGATGACACATGTGGGGGAAGGCGCCGACCGCCGGCGGCAGCCACGCCCGGATCTTGGGGTAGGTGCCGTCGATGCCGCCGGTGGCGCGATAGTCGATGTAGGCATCCGGGGTGAAGATCTCGTCCAGCCACTCGAAGCGCCGCGCATCGAGCGCGTTGCTGTAGCGCACGATCAGCGCGCGGATCTCCAGGCGGTCGGACAGCTCTTCGAGACTCATCTAGGGTAGCCTCGTGCCGGGCCCGCCCGGGGGCATCTCCAGGAACTCGACGATCAGCGGATCGCCGCCGCGCTCGAGGTAGGCGAACGTGGTGTCGGCGCACCAGCGCTTGTACCAGATGGGCCGGTAGCCGAGCGGGGCGAGGCGCTCGATCCAGCCGTCGGCGTCCTCGACGCGGTACTGCACGTGGTGCATGCCCTCGCGGCCGCGCTCGATGAACTCGCGGTGCGGGCTCTCGCCCGAGAGCCACTGGATGAGCTCGATCTCGAGCGGTCCGCTGTGGCCGATGGCGATGTCCAGCTGCACGTCCGCGCTGCGGCCGCGGTAGGTCGCCGCCGGCACCGAGCCGTCGAAGCGCTGCCACGGACCGTAGAGACGCTCGTAGCGCGCCATCGAGTCCTTGAGGTCGCGCACCACGAATCCGATCTGCACCAGCGGCGGCAGGTTGAGGCTCGCGAGTTCCGGGTTGCCGTTCATGTTCTCTCCTGGCCGGCGCAGCGGGCCCTCAGGCGGTGCGTGACAGCGGCGCCGCCACGGCGCCGGCGACGCTCGCGCCCGCGCGCCGTCCGGAGAAGATGCAGTCGGCGTAGGCGAGGCCGCTCATGTAGACGTTCGAGCAGATGCCGACCGCGGTGCGCCCGGCCGCATACAGGCCGCCGATGGTGCTGCCGTCGGCACGCCGCACCAGGCCGCTGCGCTCATCGACCTGCAGCCCCCCGAGGGTCAGCATGGGCATCGGAAAGTAGCGGCTGTGCACCGAGATGTCGATCGCGTGCAACGGCGCGCGCTCGAGCGTGCTCATCTCCTCGCGGGACTTGCCCATGACGTCCGGCTGCTCGCCGCGCGCGGCGCGGTTGTAGGCGGCGATGCTCGCCGTGAGGCCCGCGGCATCGATGCCGATCGCCTGCGCCAGCGCCGCGGGTGTCGCCGCCGTGCGGCGATTCATGAGCAGGTTGAGCCGTGCCACCTGGCGCTGGTAGCGCACCAGCTCGGCGTCGCGCCCGAGCTGCATCAGGCTCTCGCGGTAGATCGCCTCGTCGAACACCAGGAACGCGATGCCGTCGGGGCTGTGGGCCACCGCATCCCCGAGGGTCGAGCCGTAGACGCCCTCGTGGCAGATGCGCGCGCCGAGCTTGTCCACCACGATGCCGCGCGGCCAGGCGGCCGGCGGGTTGATCATGCACCAGCCGGTGACGCGGTCCATCGAGCCGACCGCGCCGCCGGCGCTCTGGCCGAGACGAATGCCGCTGCCGGTATCCCCGAGGGTGCCGTTGGGCAGCCCGCGGCGGTAGAGCGGCGCGTAGTGCTCGACCATGGCGGAGTTGAGGATGAAGCCACCGCAGCTGAGCAGCACGCCGTGCCGCGCGCGGATGAAGCGCGTGACGCGCTCCTCGGCCTCGATGCGGCCGGCCGCGGCCAGGTAGCGGCGCGCGAGGGCGATGGTCACCGCGGCCAGCGGGATCACCGGCGGCAGCAGTTCGAGCAGCTTGTTGGCGTAGCGGATGTAGCGCGCGAAGCGCCGCTCGGCCGCACTGCCGGCGGGGATCGACAGCGCCTTGACGCCGAGCACGTTGCCGGCGCGGTCGAGGACGAGCTGGCGCACCTCGGTGTACTTGTCGAAGCGCACCCCGGCCTTCAGCGCGGCCTGTGCGAGCGGCTTCCAGATGCCCCAGCCAAGTCCCCAGGCCTTGCCGTGGTTGTCGACCGCGGTGCGGTGACCGCGCGCCGCCGGCCGCGCGCGCGCCGCGTAGGAGGGCACCAGCGAATTGTCGGGGTGATAGAGGTGGTACTTGAGCGGCGGGTACGAGACCTTCTTGCTGAACACCCCGCTCGGGGACAGGAGCGCGCCGTGCGCCAGGAGCCAGTCGACGGTCGCGGCGCTGCCGTTGCAGAACTCGCGCAGCGTCTGCTGCGAGACCACGCCCTGCGCCTCGATGGCGAGGTACTTGAACATCTCCTCGGGCGTGTCGGTGACGCCCGCCTCGCGCTGGATGCGCGTTCCGCCGCCGGCGTAGAAGACCCCGCCGTTGGCGGCCGAGGAGCCGCCGCCCTCGTAGCGATCGAGCGCCAGCACCGACACCCGGCGCTCGGCGGCCTCGAGCGCCGCGGCCACGCCGGCGCCGCCGAAGCCCACCACCACGAGGTCCGCGGCGTCATCCCACGCGCGCGCCTCCGCGTTGTCGATGACGAGCGGGGCTTCTACCGGGGAGGCCCAAAGCGGGCTGCTGGGATCCATCGCGCTCCTAGTCTGTTTCGACGAGTGGCCCGTTACCGCAATGATCGATTGTGGCGCGCGTGCGCGCCGCGCTCAATCGGCGCGCGCCCTAGTCCGCGGGCGCGAACGCCAGCAGCAGGTTGCCCGCCTGGCGCATCGAGCCGGAGTTCACGAACAGCATGCCGTGCGCGAGCACCTGGCCGCCGTAATCGATCGCACCCCCGTGGGCACGCACGCCGTTCACCGCGTCGAAGGAGCCGCCGGTATCAAACTGCCAGAGGACGTGGCCGTCGCGGGCGTCGTAGGCGCGCATGTAGCCGTCCATCGCACCGGCGAACACCACCCCGGGCATCGCGGCGACGCCGGCGAGGAGGGCGTGCGAGCAGTTCTGAGTGCCCCAGGCGCAGGGCGAGTCGGGGGTCGGGGTCCGCCACAGCACCGCGCCGCTTTGCGGCGCGAGCGCCACCAGCGCCCCGGGTCCCTTGAAAGCGACCGGATCGTACTCCGAGGTTGCGACGTAGGCGCGCGTGCCGTCGGTAGCGCTGCCCCAGAGGATCGCGCCGTTGGGCGTGCCGGCGGCGAGCGCCCGCTGCCACAGGAGCTTGCCGCCGGCCTGCGGATCGAGTCCGTAGACGATGCCGGACTTCGCACCGGCGACGAGTACTTCGTGACCGGCGGTGCCGATCAGCATCGGCGAACTGGCGAAGTCGAAGTCCGGCCCGATGGGGCTCGGGCAGTTGCCGGTGGGTGCTCCGGTGCACAGCAGGATCCAGGCGTCATTCTTCAGCACCTGGTGCGTCCACAGCCGCGTGCCGTCGCTGAGCTTGAGCGCGAGGATGGCGTTGGTCGAATCCGACTCGACGTTGGTATAGGCATCTCCCGTACCGAGATAGATGCGCCCGCGGTCCGCGTCGATGGTCGGTGCCGAGAACACCGAACCTCCGGCCGGCCCGAGGAGGGTCTGTCCGTGGGTGCTCGGTATCGGTGCCGGCGGGGTGCGGATGGTGTAGGCGCGCCACAGGATCTTGCCGGTGGCGGCATCGAGTGCCACGAGGCTGCCGCGGAAACTGCAGCAGCGGTACTTCGGATCGGCCGCCGCGACCTCCTCGAAGGAACTCACCGGCGCATACAGCACGCCGCCGTGCAGCTGTGGCGTGCCGACCAGGCGCGTGATCGGATGATCATCGAGGCGCTGCGTCCACAGCCGCCGCCCGTCACGCACGTCGATCGCGTGCAGCACGCCCTTGTCATCGCCGAACCAGGCGACGAGCCGTGCCGGCCTGCCCGCGGCAGCGGGCGCGAGCTGATCGACCACGATGCCGGTGCGCACCAGCGCGCCGGCCGCGTAGCTCCAGTGCGTGCAGCCGCTCGCCGCATCCAGCGCGAACACGCGCCCGCCGTTGCCGCCGGTGAGCACCAGATCTCCCACGACGGCCGGCTGGCCGAACGCCGCGCGCCCCGGATAGGCGAATGTCCAGCGCAGCCTGAGCCCCGGAACCTGGCCGGCGCTGAAGCCCGGGTCGGGCTGATAGCGCGAGCTGGCCAGATCGCGGCCCCAGTTGCGCCAGTCCTGCGCCGACAGCGCCGGGCTGGCCGGGCTCTTGCAGAGGTTGGCGTCCGCGGAGGCGCGCGGTACCGGCTGCCGGCCGGTGAGGTAGATGGCGAGCTCGCGGATCTGCGCGTCGCTCAGGCCCGCGGCCTGCGGACGCATGACGCCGAGCGTGAGCGCATCGATCACGTCCTCGGCGGCGCGCGTGACACTGATCAGGACCTTGGGTGGGATGCGCCCGCTGGCGTGGTCGTGGCAGGCGGCACAGCGCTCGAGGTAGAGCTTGGCGCCCTCCGGCGAGGTCGCCTCCACGCGCACGATGCTCGGCCGATCGTCCGCGGGGGGTGGCGTGTCGGCGGCGCGCGCCGGCTGTCCTGCGAGCACCCCCACCGCGAGCGCGAGTGGCGCGAGCTGCCGGCGCATCAGTCGCTCCTCCATAAAGCCGCGCGGGCCCTGTGGCCCGCGCGGGTGATCAACAGCAGGGCAGGACGGCTCAGTAACCGTACTGGAACTGCACTCCGAACATCGACTTCGGCGCCCAGGCGACCGCCTGGTAGGTGTAGCCGGTCTGCGGAGTTGCACCGATCGGCACGAAGGGCGCCGCACCCTGGCCGATGACGTGCTCCTGGTACTGCTTGTTGGTGATGTTGCGGCCCCACACTGACATGCTCATGGTGTGCTTCGCGTCCTTCATGTCGAAGTTCCAGGTGAGCCTGCCGTCGAGGACGCCGTGCGCCGGGATGGAGTAGAACGTATCCGAGTTCGGAACGTTCACTCCCGTGGTCACCGTGTTGTACTGGCGGCCCTGGTAGCGGTAGTTCAGGAACAGCTCGAGCGCCCCGGTCGGCGTGTGGAACATCGTCCAGTCGATGTTGGCCGCGGCGATGTTGTTCGGCGCGTACGGCAGGCGGAACAGCGGGGCGATGTTCTGGCCGACGGTGTACGGCGAGCCCGGGTTCACGGCTGGGTCGAACACCGTGCCGGCCTCTGCCGTCACGGTGTCGAACTGCGAGGACAGGACGGTGTCGCTCAGTCCGATCGCGAAATCCTGGCTCGGCTGGAACAGGAACTCGAACTCCGCGCCCTTCACCTTGGCGGAACCGGCGTTGTAGCCCTGCACGATGGCGAGGTTCGTCGGGTCGACGTCGAACTGCAGCTGCATGTCGTCGAACTTGCTGTAGAACACGGCGATGTTGGCGCGGAACCGGTGCTGGAACCAGTAGGACTTCAGCCCGAGCTCGTAGCTGTGCACGTTTTCAGGCGCGAAGGTCTGGCCGAAAGCCCCGATCGGACCGGCCTCGCTCGAGCCGCCGGCCTTGTAGCCGGTGGCTATGCGCAGGTAGGTGTTGACGTCGGGCGTCCAGGCGACGTTCAGCGTACCGGCCGGGTTGAACTTGCTGAAGCTCAGGTTGTTGTGGGCACCGAGCTCGGATTCGTAGAAGGGGAACACGAAGGTCGGCGGGATGCCGGTGAACTGCGCTCCCTGCGTGATCGCATCGCGCGTGGCGCTGCGGTCGTCCTTGGTGTAGCGCCCGCCGAGGGTCAGGCCCACCTGGCTGGTGATGTGCCAGGTGAACTGGGCATAGGCCGCCTTGGACTTCGCGTCCGCCGTGACGTAGCGGTAGGTGCTCTCGGTGAACGCCGGGATCGGGACTCCGGGGATGAACTGCTTCGGGACCTCGATGCCACCGAGCTCGAGGTGGTTCGCGTGCTCGTCGAAGTAGTAGAGGCCGACGACGTACTCGAAGGACTTGCCGATGTCGCCGATCAGCTGAAACTCCTGCGTGAACTCGTTGCTCTGCACGACGTCATCACCGGTGAAGTTAGTGATGCCCGCGATCGGTGCGGCCGCCGGGTCGGTGAACGCACCGGCGTAGTCCTGGTAGAAGCGCGAGTCGAGGCCGCGATAGTAGGTCAGCGACCGCAGCGTCGTTGCCTCGCCGAGCTGGAAGTTGAGCGTCAGGCCGTCGGAGTTGAACTTCGCTTCGCTCCCCGGGAGGTAGATCGGCTCCCAGGTCGTGGACGCCAGCCCGTCGGTCGCCGGGTAGCCGGGGATGACTCCGGCGAGCGCCGGGTCCTGGTAGTAGATCGGCGTCGAGTCGATCTTGCCGGCTTCCCAGAAGTAGTCCGCGGTGAAGATGCCGCCGGTGTCCCAGCGCAGCGAGGCGCGCAAACCCTGCTGGTTCTCGCGGTTGTAGTCCTGGCCGCCCGGGTTGGCGACGTTGCCGGCGAGATTGCTGTAGAGGAGCGTGATCTTGCTCGAGAGCCCGCCTGCCACCTTCGGCAGGTTCATCGTGCCGAGCGCACGGAAGTAGTTGCGCTGGCCGCCGTCGAGGCTGAACTTGACGTCGAATTCGCCGGTCGGCTTCTTGCTGATGATGTTGACCGCACCACCGGTGGTGTTGCGTCCGTACAGGGTGCCCTGCGGACCGCGCAGCACCTCGACGCGCTCGACGTCGGCGAGATCGAAGGTCTCGGCCTGCGGGCGTGCGTTGTAGAAGCCGTCCTCGTAGAGTCCGACCGAGCCGTCCTGCGTGATCTGGTTCGCATCCGCGACACCCTGACCGCGCATGTACAGGATCAGCGTATTGCTGGAACTCGGGTAGGGGGTGTAGTTGAGGCTGGTCGACGCGTTGGCGACCCCCGCGAAATCAGTCACGCCCTGCTTGTTGAGTTCCTCAGCCGAGAGCGCCGTGATGGCGATCGGGGTGGTCTGCAGGTTCTCCTCGCGCCGCTCCGCGGTGACGATGATCTCCTGGATGCCCTCCGTCGACTGCTCCTGGGCAAGGACCTGACTTGAATCCGCGAGCCAGAGTCCACCGATGGCAATCATCGCGCCGCCGATGCGCGAATCGGGTTTCAACATGAAGGATCCCCCTAGCGAGTATTTGGTCAGCGCGTCGATCATACGCGCGATCAGTTGCTTGTCGAGCGGAAGTTGCACCCGCGCAACGATAAGGAAATTGCAGGGCCTTGTGCAATCGAGCCTCGTCCAAACGAGGGATTGCCGCGATGAGACAATGGCTATGATCGCAGGTCTTTTCGCGACGCGTTCAACGGCGGGGGGCGGATGAGGCAGGTGGCGCGGAGGGTGCGCGGTGCGCGCTGGGTTGTTGCTATTCTGCTGCCGTTGCTTCTGAGCTGCGCGCGCAGCACGCCCGTCGACTACTCCGGCCCGCTCGGGTCCTGGTCCTCCTGGGGCGGCAACGAGGGCGGCATGCGCTACTCGCCCGCCACCCAGATCACCCCGGAAAATGTAAAAGATCTGAAGGTCGCCTGGACCTACCGCATCGGCGAGGCGAGCCTCGTGCCCGCGCACCCGACGCCCGCGGACGAAGTGCGCCAGATGCTCGCCAAGGGACTGACGCCGGAGGTGCGTCGGCTGCCGGCGCTCGAGGCCACGCCGATTCTCGCCGAGGGGCGGCTGTACGTGTGCTCGGCGATGAACCGTGTCGTGGCGCTCGATCCGCAGAGCGGCCGCGAGCTGTGGTCGTTCGACCCGAAACTCGACACCACCGGGGCGGTGCTGCTCGTGTGCCGCGGTGTGAGTTACTACCACGACGCGCAGGCGGCCGCCGGCACGCACTGCGCGAGCCGCATCTTCACCGCCACGCAGGACGCACGGCTCATCGCCCTCGACGCCGCCGATGGCCAGCCGTGCGCGGACTTCGGCCACGGCGGCACGGTGGACCTGAAGGCCGGCCTCGGCCATACGCTGCCGGGGGATTACGGGGTCACGGTACCGCCGGCGGTCCTCGGTGATCGGGTGCTGGTCGGCGGGCGCATCACCGAGGATATGCGCACCGACATGCCGGCCGGCGTGGTGCGCGCTTTCGACGCGCGCAGTGGCGCGCTGCTGTGGGCCTGGAACTCGGTCGCGCCGCAGGCCGAGGGGGCCGGAGCCGACGGCAGCTACCGGCGCTCCACCGCCAACACCTGGTCGGTGTTCTCCGTGGACCCCGAGCGCGACCTGGTGTTCATTCCGACCGGCAACGCCCAGGTGGGCCTGTACGGCACCACGCGTGATGCCGACGGGCGCGACTACTACGCGAGCTCGGTGGTGGCACTGCAGGGTGCGACCGGCAAGGTGGCATGGAACTTCCAGACCGTGCACCACGACGTGTGGGACTACGACGTGCCCTCGCAGCCGGTGCTGTTTGACTTCCCGAGCGAGCACGGGCCGGTGCCGGCCCTCGCGCAGCCGACCAAGCAGGGCTATCTGTTCATCCTCAACCGCGAGACCGGCGTGCCGCTGGTTCCGGTGGAGGAGCGCCCGGCACCGCAGGGCGGCGCGGTCGAGGGTGAGCACCTCGCCCCGACGCAGCCGGTTCCCACCAACCCGACCTACGTCCTGCAGCGCGCCAAGTTCACCGAGGACGACATGTGGGGCTTCACGCCCTGGGACCGGCACAAGTGCGTCGAGACCTTCCGTGCGCATCGCTACGACGGTCCCTTCAGCGCCCCCTCGCTCCAGGGCACGATCACCTACCCGGACAATCTCGGGATCATGAACTGGGGCAGCGCGGCGATTGACCCGGTGCGCAACCTGCTCGTCATCAACATCAGCCACGTCGCGACCATCGCGCAGCTGGTGCCGCGCGAGCAGGCGGAGGCGCGCTTCGCCAAGGGCGAGTGGCTGCTGGCGCAGGAGGGCACGCCGTACGCGGCGCAGTGGACCGCGATGCTCTCGCCCTGGGGGGCGCCCTGCAACAAGCCTCCCTGGGGCGAGCTGGTGGCGATCGACCTCAAGAACGGCACGCGCGCCTGGCAGGTGCCGCTCGGCACCACACGCGACCTTGCGCCCTTTCCGCTGTGGCTGAAGCTCGGCACACCCAACATCGGCGGTCCGCTGGTGACCGCCTCCGGCCTCACCTTCATCGGCGCGACCACCGATGACTTCCTGCGCGCCTTCGACAACCGCACGGGCGAGGAGCTGTGGAAGGGGCGGCTGCCGGCGGGCCCGCAGGCGACCCCGATGACCTACCGCCTCTCACCCGAGGGCAAGCAGTTCGTCGTCATCGCCGCCGGCGGCCACCGCTACATGCGCACCAAGCTCGGCGATTACCTGGTCGCCTTCAGCTTGTGAGCGTGTAGTCCTTCAGGTCCGGGGCGCGCGTCCACCTCCAGTAGTCCGCGAGCCGCCACGGCGAGGTCGTCACGACGCGCCCGGCGCGGTTGCGGTACCAGCTGTCGGCCGCCGGGTGCGACCACACCAGCGTCTCGAGCTCGGCGATCAGTCGGCGGGTGTAGTCCTCGTAGACCTCGGGGCGGCAGTCCATCGCGCGCACGCCACGCTCGAGCAGCGCCTGCAGGCAGGCGGTGGTGTAGCGCACCTGGCACTCGGAGTGGAAGATGATGCTGCCGGCGTGGGCAAGGTTGGTGGCCGGCCCGTACAGGCAGAAGAGGTTGGGGAAGCCCGGCACGGTGATGCCGAGGTAGGCCCGCGGCTCATCGCCCCATACCTGCGCCAGGTGCCTGCCGCCGGTGCCGATCACCTCCATCGGCCACAGGAACTTGGTGGCGTGGAAGCCGGTCGCGTAGACGATCACGTCGACGTCGTAATGCCGGTCCTTGCCGACGATGCCCGTGGCATCGATGCGCGAGACGCCTTCGGTGATCAGCTCCACGTTCGGCCGCTGCAGGGCGCGCAGCCAGCTGCCGTTGTCCTGCAGCATGCGCTTGCCCATGAACGGGAACTTCGGCGTCACCTTCTCGAGCAGCTCGAGGTCGCCGTTCACCTGGCTCTTCATGTACTCGACGAGCTGCGCCCGGTAGTGATCGTTGAGCGCGTTCACCGCGCGTTCCGGGTGCGGCCAGGACTTGTCGATGCGGATGGCCGGCAGGATGCCATCGCTCCCCGGATAGAAGATGAGGAAGCGGAACCAGCGCCCGTAGTAGGGCACGTGCTCGACGAGCCAGCGGAACTGCGGGCTCACCGCCTCGTGGTACAGCGGGTTCGGCAGCATCCACGGCGCCGAGCGCTGGAACACGTAGAGCTTGGCGGCCACCTTGGCCACCTCCGGCACCAGCTGAAAGGCGCTCGCGCCCGAGCCGAGCACGGCGACGCGCTTGCCGGTGAGGTCCAGGTCCGGATGCCACTCGGCCGAGTGCACCTGCAGCCCGCGGAAGCTGTCGCGGCCTTTGATCTCCGGGATGCGCGGGCGGTTGAGCTGACCGACGGCGCTGACGATCGCGTTCACGCGCAGGCGGGGCGGCAGCGTGCCGTCGCGGCTCTTGAGCTCCACCTCCCACAGCGCCGCGCCCTCATCGTAGCGCGCCGCGGTGGCCTCGGTGTTGTAGTGGATGTGGGACTCGAGCCCGTGGCGCGTGACGAAGCCGCGGAAGTAGGCGAGCAGCTCGTCGCGCTGCGAGAAGTACTCGCTCCAGGCGTACGGCTCGAAGGAGTACGAGTAGAAGTGATTGGCGATGTCGACGCGGCAGCCCGGGTAGCGGTTCTCATACCAGGTGCCGCCGACCGAGTCGTTCTTCTCCACCACGGTGAAGGGGATGCCGGCCTCCTTGAGCCGCAGCGCCTGCAGCAGGCCCGACATGCCGGCGCCGATCACCAGCACGTGGAACTTCTCGCGTACCGCGGCCGGCACCTCGCGCGACCAGCGCGGCGCGCGCGAGTCCTCGCCATCGAGGGCGAGTTCTTCGAGCATCATCGGCACGTACTCATCGCCGACGCGCTCGCCCACCATGAAGTTCATCATCTCCTGGATGAGCGCGGGCGAGGGCTGCGGCGGCAGCGTGCAGCCACGGTCGCGGTACTCGCGCAGCGCCTTGAGCGCCATGCGCCGCACGCTCGCCTGGTCCTCCTCGCTCAGGCCGCCCTGGAAGCCACCCATCATCACGACCTTGGGGCGGATGCTGCCCTCGAGGATGCTGGTGTCGCCGGTGAGGTGCACGAGCGACATCATGAGGGTCGGGATGCTCGCACCCTCGAGCTGCGCGGCGATGAACTCGTCGCTCTCGGTGATGCGCTTCTCCGCCGGCTTCAGATGCTCGCTCATGGTGATTCGGCTCGCAGGTTCGGGACCGGGCGCAGACGATACTCGTTTGCACTGCGCGCGCCCATCGGCGGTTAATCCTAGTCCGGTACGACGAGGCAGCGCGCTCCTAGTCGGCGACCTCGCCACTTTCGATGACCGCCACGCCCTCGAGCGCGGTGCGTCCCCGGGCGCGCAGCGCGGCGAGCGGCAAGAGCTGTGCACGGACGCGCGGCGGCGGGGCCGAGGTGAGGATGAGCCGCAGGCTCATCCCGCCATGCACGTGCCGACCCGGGTCGAGCCAGTTGCCGCCGATCCCGGGATCGGCCGCGGCGATGACCACGAGCACCGAACCGTCCGGCTCATAGCGGCAGCGGAACTTGGTGACGTGCCCCTGGCCGTCCTCGTAGTTGTCGAAGTTCTCCTGCCACATGTTGCAGAGCTGGAAGATCCAGTAGTCACACGGCGGGGGCGTGAAGCGCAGCACCAGGGCCTCATCGGGGCCGCACTGCCAGGTGCCGAAGCCATGATGGCGGTCGGGCACGCCGCCGTTGGACAGATACAGTGCCCGGCTGAAGCGGATGCTGTTCGGACGCTTGGCGAGATTGTCCTGCCACCAGGAGCGCACCAGCTCCACGTAGCCGAGCACCAGCTGCGCGCTCTTGGCGAGCTGGGTGCTCAGGTGCGCCGCGCTGAGTGCCGTGGGCGCGGGCTCATCGAGGCGCTCGATGGCGAAGCGCGGTGCGCTTTCGCGCGAGCGCTCGTGGTAGACGACGCGGATCAAGAGTCCCACGCAGTCCCGCTCGATCTTCAGCCAGTTGCGCCCGCCGGCGGGGGGCTCGCGGCTCACCAGCACCTCGAAGTTGCCCTGCGCGTCGTAGTCGATGGCCTGGCTCTGCAGCATGGCGGTGGTGCGCAGCAGCGCGGGGTTGCAGGCGGCGAGTCCGGCGAAGCCGCGCGGCGCCCAGTCGTGCGCGCCCGCATCCGCCGGCTGCGCCGCCGACCACGAGGCCATCACGAAGTAGGGCGCCGTGCCACGCGTGCCACGGATCAGGTAGGCGTGGCTGCCGTCGACGAACTCGGCGAGCAGGTGGTCCTGATCGGGCGACTGGAAGTTGATCGACTGCCGCCACGGCGCATCGCGCAGCCGTGGGCGCTCGGGCTCGCAGTTCTCCACGAAGCGCTCGAGCCCGTTGCGGGTGAGACGCGTGAGGAAGCGATACCACTCGGCGCGATCGAGCTCGGTGGGCTCGCTGCCGAAGCGCTCCAGCGCACGCCCGGCCAGACGCAGCACGTCGCAGTAGTCCTCCCAGGCCCGTCCGGACAGCAGGCGCTGCGCGCTCTGCTCGCTCTCAAACGGCGGCTCGCTCATGGCTCGGCTCGGTTGCTTCACGCCCGCACGCCGCGGGCTCCCCCGATGCTACCCCGTATCGGGGATGCGGGCAGCGGGGGCCCCGGGGCCAAAATGCCGCGCATGAGTGCAGGCAAGTCAGCGCTCGGCGCCGTCGTGGTCGGGACCGGCTTTGGCGTGTTTACGCACCTGCGTGCCCTGCGCAACGCCGGCATCGAGGTGCGCGCCCTGGTGGGCCGCCAGGCCGCCAAGACGCGCTCCCGCGCGCAGCTGCTCGGCGTGCCGCGCGCCTGCACCTCGCTCACCGAGGCACTCGAGGATCGCGCCGTGCAGATCGTCACGGTGGCGACCCCGCCGGCCACCCATGCACGGCTGGTGCTGGAAGCGGTCGAGGCCGGCAAGCACGTGCTGTGCGAGAAGCCCTTCGCCATGGACCTCGGCGAGGCGCGGCGCATGCTCGCGGCGGCCGAGCGCGCCGGCGTCGTGCACGTGCTCGGGGTGGAGTTCCGCTTCGCCACCTCGCACGAGCTGCTGCGCCGGACGATCGCCGCCGGCGCCATCGGCACGCCGCGCCAGGCACTGTTCGCCTGGCTCGTGCCGTTCCTTTCGCACCCGGCAGCGCAGACGCCCGAGTGGTGGGACGACGCCGCGCGCGGCGGCGGTTTCCTGGGCGCCTGGGGCTCGCACCTGATCGACCAGGTGCGCGTGACGCTCGGGGAGTTCGCCGCCGTGAGCGCGCGGCTGCAGACCCTCTCGGGCAAGCCCGGCATGAGCGCCGATGACACCTTTTCGGCCCAGTTTCGCCTGGTGAACGGTCTTGAGGGCGTGTTCGTCGAGTCGATGGCCGCACCCGGAGACATGTTCGGAATCGTGCGCATCTCCGGGAGCGACGGCGCGCTGTGGATCGAAGGCGTGCAGGGCGAGCAGCTGTGGCTCGCCGACCGCGCCGGCAACAAGAAGCAGGTCGAGGTGCCGGCCGAGCTGCAGCTGCCGGCGCCGGTACCGTTCCCGCACAGCGAGCTCATGCAGACGGCCTACGAGCAGGCCCACGCCTTCGGCACCGACCTTGCTCCCTATACGCGCCTGGTGGAGCGTATGCGCGCGCGCATCGAGGGTCAGGCGGAGCGCTCGGACCCGCCGCTCGCCACCTTCCGCGACGGCGTCGCCGGCCAGGCGGTGATCGACGCGATGCGCGCCTCGGCCGCCGGGCAGCGCTGGGTCGGGATCGAGCCGGCCCCCTAGCAGCCGGCGGCGGCGCGGCAGCGCGCTAGACTGGCGGCAGATGCAGTGGCGGCGCGGCGAGCGCCGCAGCCCAAGAGGAGTGGACATGGCGGAGGATGCAGTCGGCAGGGTGATCAGCGGGGCGACCTGGGCGCAGTTCTGTGACGCGCTCAAGGCCGCCGGCGCCGAGGTGCTGCGGCCGGAGACCCCGGCAACCGAGCTCGACCGTGCCGAGGGCTGGCGCTACCTGACGCGTCTCACCCGCGTGGCGCTGGAGATGATGCTGGAGTTCGGTGACCCGGATTTCCCGGTGTTCTACCAGGCCTCCAACACCACCCTCAAGATCGGCGGCGACAACCCCGACAACGTCTACTGGAACGCGACCATCGCGGGCGACCGCGAGTACCGGCTGTACGGCACGCGCGGCAGTGTGCGCTACCTGTCCTTTGCCACCAAGGCCAACCGCTACGCGGTGGATGGCACGCTCGCCTCCACCGGCGAGCTCGACGCACCGAATCTCAAGGTGAATGCCGACGGCACCTTCGAGGTGATCGTCAGCCGCGAGCGGCGCGGGGATAACTGGCTGCCGCTGGCGGCCGACTCGAGCATGCTCCTGGTGCGCAACACCATCCTCGACCGCGCCCGCGAGACCCCGGCCATCATGAGCATCGAGCGCATCGGCGGCCCGGCCAAGCCGCCGCCGCTCAGCGCCGCGCGCATCGAGCGCGCGCTCATGGCGAGCGCGGCGTTCGTGAAGGGCACCGCGCACACCTTCGCCGACTGGGTGCAGGGCTTTCGCGCGCACCCCAACGAGCTCGCGACGCTCGACCAGACCATGTTCTTCCGCGCCGGCGGGGATCCGAACATCTTCTACCTGCACGGCTACTGGACGCTCGCGAACGATGAGGCGCTGGTGATCGAGGTGCGCCCGCCGGAGTGCGAGTTCTGGAACTTCCAGCTCGACAACTACTGGATGGAGTCGCTCGACTATCGCTACCTGCCGGTGTGGGTGAACAGCCACACCGCGCGTTACAACGCGGACGGCTCGGCGACGCTCACCATCGCGCGCGAGAACCGTGGCTTCACGAACTGGCTGGACACCGACGGGCACACCACCGGCAGCATGCTGCTGCGCTGGACACGCGCCAAGAGCCACCCGGTGCCCAGGTGCCGCGTGGTCAAGCTCGGCGCGGCCGCGGCCGCCTGAGTCATGGGCGCGCTGCCCTCCGGCGTGCTGCGCACGGCGGACGCGTGCTTCGCGCAGTTACCGCAATTCGCATTTGCGCCGCGCTACGTCGACATCCCCGACCCGCGCTACGGCACGCTGCGCATGGCGGCGATCGATGCCGGGCCGCCGGATGCGCCGGTGGCGCTGCTGCTGCACGGTGAGCCGACCTGGAGCTTCCTCTACCGGCACATCATCCCGCTGGTGACCGCCGCGGGCTTTCGCGCCGTTGCACCGGACTTCGTCGGCTTCGGCCGCTCGGACAAGCTCGCCTCACGCAGCGACTACAGCTACGCGGCCTTCGTCGGCTGGCTGCGCGCCTTCGTGCAGGTGCTCGATCTTGGGCGCGTGACGCTGGTGTGCCAGGACTGGGGCGGGCCGATCGGCCTGCGCGTGCTCACCGAGCAGCCGCAGCGCTTCGTCGCGGTGCTGGCCGCCAATACCATCCTGCCCAACTGCGAGCCGCCGCCGCGAGGCATCCCGGACTGGCCGGGCACGCTGATCGAGAACTGGGTGGCGTATGCCGCCGGCGCGCAGGACCTGAGCGTGAGCGCCGTGATCGCGGCCGTGTGCCGCACACCCCCGGCGCCCGAGGTGCTGCGCGGCTACGATGCGCCGTTCCCCGATGGGAGCTACAAGGCCGGCGCGCTCGCCTTCCCGGGACTCATCGCGCTCACTGCGCAGTCCCCGGGCATCGCCGAGAACCGCCGCGCCTGGTCGGTGCTGGAGAACTGGCAGCTGCCCTTCGTCACGGCGTTCTCGGACTCGGACCCCACGACCGCGCCCTGGGCCGAAGTGTTCCAGCGCCGCGTGCCGGGGGCGAAGGGTCAGCCGCACACGGTCATTCGCGGGGCCGGCCACTTCCTGCAGGAAGAGCAGGGCGCGGCGCTCGGCGCGGTGCTCACTGAGCTGCTGCGCCGCGTGAATCCCTAGGCGCGCCGCCGCTCAGCGGATGTAGAACTGGCTGAAGTACTTGCGCCACTTCAGGATCTCGCCGTCGCCGTCGCACAGCAGCGGCTGCTCCCGGTAGCGCTTGTTGTTCCACACGATCATGTCGACGGACTCGAAGCCCGCTTCCGCGCCCGTGCCCTGACCGACCTGCTCCTGCAGCATGTCGGCTGCGAGCTTGGCCTCCGGCGTGCCCTCGGGGAACCTACGGTGCGTGAAGCCCATGCGCATGATGGTGCGCCCCTGGTGAACCGGGGTGGGGTAGCTCACCATCGTGGTCACGACCTTGCCCTTGGTGAAGCGCACCACCTGCAGCCCCGGTCCGGTCTGCTCGATCACGATGTAGCCGTTGGCCATGTTCACGTGCCAGCGGATGCCGTCGGCGCGGCACTCACCCGTGGGGATGATGGGTGAGTGGTGCAGGAATTTCAGGTGCGCGAAGTCGATGCCGTTCTCGCCCAGCTCCTGGATGAAGGTGTTGACCGGCCATTCCCCGCGCCGCGGCGCGATGTAGTTCGCGTCGGCGAGCTCGGGGATCTCGGGGATCTCCCACTGCGGGGCGGCGCCCTGCGGGTGGTACCACGCCCAGACGATGCCGTACTTCTCGGTCACCGGCAGTGCCTTGAGGATCGGCTGGCGCTTGACGATCGGCGGCATGACCTTGGCGTAGGGGATGCGCGTGCACCAGCCCTTGGGGTTGTAGGCCCAGTGGTGGAACGGACAGCGCAGCGAATCGCCCTCGACCTTGCCGCCGTGGCCGAGGTGCGCGCCGAGGTGCGGGCAGTAGGGGTCAACCACGCCCGCCTCGCCGTTCTCGGCGCGGAACAGCACCCACTCCTGGCCGAAGTACTGGATGTTGCGCAGCTCGCCGGGCTTGAGCTCCTCGCTGTAGCTGACGAAGAACCAGCCATAGGGCACCGGCAGCGGGCAGCGCTCGAGGGGGCCGCCGTCGCTGACCGCCGCGCGGGCACTGGGAACCTGACTTAAGACGCTGCTCATGGATGTCTCCTTCGGGGCCGCCGGCTAGAGCGCCGGCGCGCCGGGCTGACTCATGTAATACGGGCCGATGATCATGCCACCGTCCACCACGATCTCCGCCCCACAGACGTAGGAGGCCTCGTCGCTGGCGAGGAACAGCGTGACGTGCGCCACCTCCTCGGCCTGCCCGATGCGCCCGAGCGGCACCGTCTTGTAGAAGCGGTTGGTCGCGGCCTGCACCTCCGGGCTCGCCCCGGCGCGCGTGGTCATCGGCGTGCTGATGCCGCCGGGATGCACCGAGTTCACGCGCACGCCGCGCGGACCGAGCTCCATGGCGGCGACCTTGGTGAGCCCGCGCACGCCCCACTTGCTGGCCGAGTAGGCCGCGGTGGCGTTGGAGCCCTTCATGCCATCGATGGAGGAGATGTTGACGATCGCGCCGCCGCCGCGCTCGATGAGCCTGGGCGCGACCGCCTGGATGCCGAGGAAGGTGCCGGTGAGATTGATGGCGAGCACGCGGTCGAACTCCGCGCGCGTGATGTCGAAGATGCCGCGCATCAGCAGCACACCGGCGTTGTTCACGAGGATGTCGATGGCGCCGAAGCGCTCCAGCGCCGCGCGCACCACCTGCTGCCAGCCGCCCTCGTCGGCGACATCGTGGTGGCGGAAGCAGGCGCGCTCGCCGAGCTCGCTCGCCAGGGCCTCGCCCTCGGCGTCGAGCACGTCACTGAGCAGCACGCGGGCCCCCTCGGCGACGAACAGCCGTGCGGTGGCCGCGCCCATGCCGCGCGCGGCACCGGTGATGATCGCGGTCTTGTTGGCAAGTCGGTTCACCGTGACCCCCTTCCGGCGCTGCGCGCCGCAACAACGGTACCGGCGGTTCCCAAATTAGCACGACGGCGTGCGGGGCGCGAACTGCCCGGGTGCGACAGCGCGACGCCGGTCGATAAATGGATACCGCGAGTACGTTAATTGACCCTCGCGGCGGCTGCGCGCACAATGACCCCACGCCGCCCGGGCGCCCCCCCGCGCGGCGCTTCCCGTTGGGCCGCAGTCACGCCAGGAGGTTCAGCTCATGAATGCCGTTGCCACGGAACGTCTCGTTTCGGCCGACTCGCACGTTCATTTCACCGACGAGTGGGTCAAGGCGCGGCTGCCCTCGCGGCTGCATCCGGTGTGGGACGAGGCCGCCAAGAAGCAGGCCGCCTACGAAGCCACCGAGCTGCGCCGCGGCCAGAAGCAGCTCGAGCTCGAGGACTTCGTCGACCCGGAGGCCGCCAAGGACCCGGGTCACTTCGAGCCGCACGCCAAGCTCGCGGCCATGGACCGCGACGGGGTGCAGGCGGAGGTCATCTTCCCCGAGGTCGGCGGCGCCAAGTACTGCACGCCCGGGCTCATGGGCAACGACTGGAAGGAGACGCTGCAGGGCTACAACGACGGCATGGCCGATTTTGCGGCCGTGGATCCGCTGCGCCTGCTGAGCGCCTACCAGATCCAGCTGTTCGACATCGACTTCGCGGTGAAGGAAGTGCAGCGCCTCGCCAAGCGCGGCGCGCGCTGTGTGCAGATCACGCCCTTCCCGACCGAGTTCGGCCTGCCGGACGTGTACGACAAGCGCTACGACCCGTTGTGGTCGGTGCTCTCCGAGACCGGTATCACGATCCTCAACCACCTCGACGTGAAGGCCTCCCTGTGGGACGTCTTTCGCCGCGATCCCACGCCGCAGAAGGGCATATTCACGGCCATGCCCGCGGTGGCGCTGGCCGAGCCGCTGGCGTTCTGGATCCTCACCGGTACCCTCGAGCGCTTTCCGAAGCTCAAGGTCGTTTTGGTGGAGCCGGGACTCGGCTGGCTGCCGTTCTTCTTCGAGGTGGTGCTCGATGCGCGCATGCACGCGCACTACGAATTCCCGAACGTGAAGATGCTGCCGAGCGAGTACTTCAAGCGCCAGATGGGCGCGACCTTCATGTACGAGCCGGGCGGGCTCGCGGCGGCCTATAAGTTCTTCGGACCCGACTGCCTGTACTGGTCGACCGACTTTCCGCACCCGGCGACCTGCTGGCCGAACTCGCGCAAGGTCGTCGCCGAGCAGTTCACGAAGGCGGGCATACCGGACGCGGACCGCAAGAAGATCGTCAGCAGCAACGCGCTTCGCCTGTTCGGCCTGCCGGCCTGAGGTAGGCAAGTCATGGCGGGGGTGCTCGAGGGGGTGCGGGTCCTGGACCTGTCGTGGGGCATCGCCGGCCCGATGACGACCATGCTGCTCGCCGATCACGGCGCGCAGGTGACCAAGATCGAGCCCCCCGGCGGGGACCCGTTCCGCGCGCAGCTCGGCTACAAGGTCTGGCAGCGCGGCAAGCAGAGCGCGGTGCTGAACCTCAAGGAGGCCCAGGACCTCAAGACCTTCCTCACGCTCGCGACCCACGCGGATGTCCTGGTGGAGAGCTTCTCCCCGGGTGTCACCCGCCGGCTCGGCATCGACTACGCCACGCTGAGCCGCTTGAATCCGCGCCTGGTGTACTGCTCGATCACCGCCTACGGCCGCGGCAACAGCCACTCGGAGCGTCCCGGCTACGATGCGCTGGTCGCCGCGCGTGCCGGGCTGCACTTCGAGCAGCGCGGCTGGCCGGAAGGGGCCATCAACCACATGTCCGGCGTCCCCGACCCCTTCGCGGAGGTCGAGATCCCCTACGAGTGGCTGCAGGGCGCACCGCGCTCGGGTCCGCTGTTCCCGGCCTCGTACTGGCCGAGCCTCGGGGCTTTCTTTGCCGCCACGACCGCGCTCAGCGCGGCGCTGCGCGCGCGCGAAGTCACCGGCCGCGGTCAGTGGGTCGAGACTTCGCTCCTGCAGGGCTCACTCGCCTGCGCGAGCGGCGTGTGGCAGCGCGCCGAGCGCATCGACACGCCGATGTTCAACAGCTGGATCCTCGGGTCACGCTCGCCCAAGGGGCACTTCGAGTGCTCCGACGGGCGCTGGATCCACAACTGGGTGCCGAACCCGCGCTTCCTGCTGACGGCGGCTGCCGGCACCGAGCTCAACGCCAGCCCCGACCTCAAGGCGCGCAACGACCCGGACCGCTTCGGCACCGGACCCGAGGAGCTGCTGGTGATGATGCATTACCAGCCGCTGCTCGCCGAGGCGGTGCGCAAGTTCCCCGCGCGCGCCTGGGTGGAGGCGGCGGCGGTGGCCGGCATGACCATCCAGGACGTGCGCCCGCCGGAAGAAGCACTCACCGATCCGCTCTTCATGAAGGACGGCTGCGTCACCGAGCTCAACGACCCCGAACTCGGTCCGATCCGCCAGGTCGGCATCACCTACCGCCTGTTCGCCAACCCCAGCCCGCTCACGCGAGCGGCGGCGCGCGTGGGCGAGCACACCGCCACGGTGCGCGCCGAGGCTGCCGCGCTCGCCGGCCGGCCCGCGGCAACGCCGAAGGCCGGGCGCAAGCTCGCTGCCCCGCTCGAGGGCATCACCGTCCTTGACCTCGGGCTCGCCATCGCCGGCCCCTACGGCACGCAGATCCTCTCGGATCTCGGTGCGCAGGTGATCAAGGTCAACGCCCTCTACGACACCTACTGGCACTCGAACCACATCGCCTACATGGCGAACCGCGGCAAGCGCAGCATCGCGCTCGACCTCAAGGACCCGCGCGCCATGAAGGTGCTGCTGCAGCTGGTGGCGAAGGCCGACGTCGTGCAGCACAACATGCGCTACGACGCCGCGCAGCGCCTGAAGATCGACTACGAGAGCCTGAAGGCGCTCAATCCGCGCCTCATCTACTGCCACACCCGCGGCTTCGAGACCGGAGAGCGCGAGGGCCTGCCGGGGAACGATCAGACCGGCGCCTGCCTCGCCGGCGTGCAGTGGGAGGACGGCGGCATGAATGGCGGCGGCAAGCCGCTGTGGTCCTTCACCAGCCTCGGCGACACCGGCAATGGCTTCCTCTCCGCGATCGCGATCATCCAGGCGCTCTATCACCGCGACCGCACCGGCGAGGGGCAGTTCTGCGACACCTCCATCGTGAATGCGCAGCTGCTCAACACCTCCTACGCGGTCGCGCGCCCGGACGGCAGCGGCTTCCCGCGACCGAAGACCGATGCGCGCCAGGTCGGGCACGGGGTCGCGAGCCGCATCTACCAGACGAGCGCCGGCTGGCTGTGCGTGGTGTTGCCGACTCAGGAGGACTGGGACCGCTTCTGCATCGCGCTCGGACTTGAGTCCCTCAGCGCGGACGCACGCTTCGCCACCGCCGCACTACGGGTGACGAATGCCGCCGCGCTCGAGCCGCTCATCGAGGCGAAGCTTGCCGAGCGCAGCGCCGCCGAGTGGTTCGCGCAGCTGGATGCGGCCGGCGTACCGTGCGAGATCAGCGACCCGACGTTCTCCCGCGGCGTGCACGAGAACCCGGAGTTCCAGGCACGCGGCTGGGTCGCCGCCTACGAGCATCCCTTCGTCGGCAAGCTCAACCAGATCGGCCTGCTGTTTGATTTCTCCGAGACCCCGGGCCGCGTGCAGGGGCCGCCGCTCATCGTCGGCCAGCACAGCCGCGAGATCCTCGCCGAGCTCGGCTACTCGAGCGCGCAGATCGAGGAGCTGTGCAAGGACTGCGTGCTCGCCTGGAGCCTCAAGGAAGGGCATCGCAAGGTGCGCAGCCCGTGGCAGCCGCAGGCCCCCGCAGCCACTGCCGCAGAGAGCAAGACATGAGTTCAGCAGAGACTCCCGAGCCGGGCGTCACGCGCCCGGATCCGGTCTACACGCCCGACGCCGCCTTCTTCTGGGAGGGCGTCGCGCGCGGTGAGCTGCTCGGCCAGCGCTGCGCGGAGTGCCACACCCTCGTGCACCCGCCGCGGCCGATGTGCCCCAACTGCCACAGCCTGAAGCGCGAGGTGGTGCGCCTCAGCGGACGCGGCAAGGTCTACAGCTGGGTGATCCCACGGCATCCGCCGCCGGTCGGCTTTGCCGCGGCCCCGATCGTGGCGCTGATCGAGCTCGAGGAGGGCATCCGCCTCGTGTCGAACGTCATCGAGGCGGCGCCGGCGGAGGTGCGCGCCGGTCTTGCGGTGGAGGTGACCTTCGCCCCGACCCGCGGCGGCCACGCGGTGCCGGTGTTCCGTCCGCGCCGCGGAGCGCACCCATGAGCCGCTTTGCAGCGATCGCCGGGATCGGCCAGACCGAGTTCTCGAAGAACTCCGGGCGCAGCGAGCTGCAGCTCGCGGCGGAGGCTTCCAAGGCCGCCCTCGATGATGCCGGGATCGACCCCGCCGACGTCGACGGCATGATCACCTTCACGCTCGATCCGTCGGATGAGATCGGGCTGGCACGCTGTCTCGGCGTGCGCGACCTCGCCTACACCACGCGCATCCCGGGCGGGGGCGCGGCTTCCGTGGCCACCGTCTGCCAGGCGATGGCCGCAGTGAACTCCGGCATCGCCGAGACCGTGCTCATCTGGCGCGCCATGAACGAGCGCTCGCAGTACCGCTTCGGCCAGCCGCTCGTGCCCGCCACCGGCGGCGTGGTCAACGTCGCTGGCAATGGCACCGGCTCGCTCCTGTGGTGCATGCCCTTCGGCGCGCAGACTCCGGCCAGCTGGGAGGCGCTCGCCTCGCAGCACTACATGGAGACCTTCGGCGTCACCAACCGCGACCTCGGCCACGTCTCAGTCGCGCAGCGCAAGCATGCCGCGAGCAACCCGCTCGCCTGGTTCTACGGCAAGCCGATCACCCTCGAGGACCATCAGCATTCGCGCTGGATCGTCGAGCCGGTGCTGCGCCTGCTCGACTGCTGCCAGGAGAGCGACGGTGGGGTGGCGCTGGTCATCACCAGCCTCGAGCGCGCCCGCGACCTCAGGGAGCGGCCGATCCGCATCGTCGCCGCCGCGCAGTCGATCCCGAAGGAGGTCGAGGTGATCTCCAACTACTACCACGGCGACCTCACGATCATGCCCGAGGCGCACGGGGTCGCGCGGCGGCTGTACGCGCGCTCGGGCCTCAAGCCCGCCGACATGCAGCTGGCCATGCTCTACGACGCCTTTACCCCCCAGGTGCTGCGCCAGCTCGAGGCCTTCGGGTTCTGCGGCCGCGGCGAGGCGAAAGACTTCGTGAAGGATGGCAATATCGAGCTCGGCGGCAAGCTGCCGGTAAACACCAATGGCGGCCTGATCGGGGAAGCGTACATTCACGGCATGAACAACATCACCGAGGCGGTGCGCCAGCTGCGCGGCACCGCCACCAACCAGGTGGGCGATCTCACCTACGCGCTCGTCTCCTGCGGGATGGCCGGCGCGATCCTGAGCAACGAGTAGCGTGCGGTGCGCCTGCTGAAGCCCGGGCTGCGCCTGAAGAGCGCCGTCTGCTCCACCGAAGTGATGGTGATCCGCTCGCCGGGCGCCGAGGCGACGCTGCGCTGCGGCGGCACCGAGATGCTCGGGGCCGGCGAGGGCGCGCCGGCCGGTGCGAAGCTCGATCCGGCGCACGCCGCAGGCTCGCTCATCGGCAAGCGCTACGTGGACGCCGCGGAGCGCTTCGAGCTGCTGTGCACCAAGGGCGGGGAGGGCTCGCTCGAGCTCGACGGCGCGCCGATGGGTGTGAAGCAGGCAAAGGCGCTGCCCTCCTCGGACTGAAGCCGTGAACCTCGCGATGCTGCTGGAGATGGCAGCGGATGCCTGCGGGGAACGCCTCGCCGTCAGCTGCGGCGGCGAGGCGCTCAGCTACGAGGCGCTGCGGCGCGCCGCGCGCGCCGCCGCCGCGCGGCTGCGGGACGGGAGCTTCAGCCACCTCGCGCTGCTGGATACCAACGGGCTGCCCGCGGCCGTGGCGCTCTACGCCGCCGCCTACGCGGGCCTGCCCTACGTGCCGCTCAACTACCGTCTCACGGCTGCCGAGCTCGAGGAGCTGCTACGGCGCGTGGCGCCGGCTTGGCTCGCGGCGGCCGCTGAGCAGCGCGGGCGGCTGAGGCTGCCCGCGGGCATCCAGGCGGCCGATCCGCGGCGGCTGCTCGACGCGCAGGCCGCTGACCACCAGGAACCGACCGTGCCGCTGCATGAGGAGCCGGCGGCGATCGCCATCCAGCTCTTCACCAGCGGCACGACCGCGGCCCCGAAGGCGGCGCTGCTGCGTCATGAGCACGTGATGTCCTACATCCTGGGCACGGTGGAGTTCGGCGCGGCCGCCCCCGAGGAGGCGGCCCTGGTCGCGGTGCCCCCGTACCACATCGCCGGGATCTCGGCGCTCCTGAGCTCGACCTACGGCACCCGCCGTGTGGTGCTGCTGCCGCGCTTCGAGCCGGCTGAGTGGGTGCGGCTCTTGGCCGTGGAGCGCATCACGCACGCCTTCGTGGTGCCGACGATGCTGGTGAGGATCCTCGAGCACCTCGAGACGCTCTCGCCGCCGCCGCGCTTCCCGGCGCTGCGCGCGCTGGCCTACGGCGGCGGCAGAATGCCGCTCGCGGTCATCGAGCGCGCGCTGGCGCGCTTCCCCGGCGTGGACTTCACCAACGCCTACGGGCTCACCGAGACCAGCTCGACCATCTGCCTGCTCAGTCCCGAGGATCACCGCAGCGCGCTCGCGAGCAGCGAGCCGCGCGTACGGCGCCGCCTGGGTTCGGTCGGCCGTGCGCTGCCGACGGTCGAGCTCGAGGTACGCGAGGAGTCCGGGCGCGTGCTCGGCGCCGGCGAGGCGGGCCTGGTGTTCGTGCGCGGCGCGCAGGTCGCCGGGGAATACCGCGGCAGCGGCAGCCTGCGCGACGCCGCGGGCTGGTTCGCCACCCAGGACCGCGGCTGGGTGGACGAAGAGGGTTACCTGTTCCTCGAGGGCCGCGCCGACGATGTGATCGTGCGCGGCGCGGAGAACATCTCCCCGGGGGAGATCGAGGAGGCGCTGCTCGCCCACCCGGCCGTGCGCGATGCGGCGGCCGTCGCGGTGCCGAGCGAGGAGTGGGGCGAGGCGGTGGGCGCGGCGGTGGTACTGCGCGCCGGCGCGGCGGTGAGCGCCGCGGAGCTTAAGGAGTGGGTGCGTGCGCGGCTGCGCTCCTCGCGCGTGCCCGAGAGAGTGAAGTTCCTCGAGGAGCTGCCCTACAACGAGATGGGCAAGCTCCTGCGGCGCGTGCTGCGGCAGGAGCTGAAGAACTCCTAGAAGGAGCGGGCGATGAGCTCCTTCATGATCTCGTTGGTGCCGCCGTAGATGCGCGCCACGCGCGCATCGGCGTACAGGCGGGCCACCAGGTACTCGCTCATGTAGCCGTAGCCGCCGTGCAGCTGCACGCACTCATCGAGGACGCGCTGCTGGGAATCCGTGGCCCACCACTTGGCCATGGAAGCGGTGGCATCGTCGAGCCGCCCGTCGAGGACGTCCTGGATGCAGCGGTCGACGAAGGTGCGCGTCACGCGCGCCAGGGTAGCCATCTCGGCCAGCTTGAAGCGCGTGTTCTGGAACTCGAGCAGGGTCTTGCCGAAGGCGGTGCGCGACTTCACGTAGCGCAGCGTCTCCTCCAGGCCCCCCTCCATGCCCGCGACGCCCTGCACGGCGACGATCATGCGCTCGTAGGGCAGATCGCTCATCAGCTGCGCGAAGCCCTGGCCCTCGCGGCCGCCGAGCAGGCACGTGACCGGAACCCGCACGCCGTCGAAGAAGAGCTCGGCGGTGTCCTGCGCGGGCTGGCCGATCTTCTCGAGGAAGCGCCCGACGCGGTAGCCGGGCAGGTCCTTGGTCTCCACGATGAGGAGCGAGGTGCCCTTGGCGCCTCCTGCGGGGTCGGTCTTCACCACCAGCATCAGCAGGCCGGCGAGGTAGCCGTTGGTGATGAAGATCTTGGAACCGTTGACGACGTACTCATCGCCCACGCGCTCGGCGCGGGTACGGATGCCCTTGAGGTCCGAGCCCGCGCCCGGCTCGGTCATGCCGATGGCGCCGATGAGCTCGCCGCTCGCCAGCCGCGGCAGGTAGCGGCGCTTCTGCTCCTCGGTGCCGTGGTTGAGGAGGTAGTGCGCGGCGATGCTGTGCACGCCCTGGCCGAAGCCGCTGATGCCGCGCCGCGCGAGCTCCTCGTACAGCACCACCTCGTGGCGGAAGTCCCCGCCCGCCCCGCCGTACTCGGCCGGTATGTCGGCGCACAGGAAGCCGAGGGCGCCGGCCGCCTTCCAGATCTCGTGCCCGACATGGTGCTGGACGCGCCACTTGGCATCCTGCGGCAGCATCTCGGCCGCGACGAAGCGCGCCACCGACTCGCGGTACAGCGCGAGATCCTCGGTCATCCACGGCGAAGTGTAGTCAGCCATCTGTCAGTCCCCGCGCCGCCTTAGGGCGCCTGCCACGCCTGCGTCGCCTCGACGAACCACTCGGGCTTGCCCGCGGTCCAGGTCTCGCCCCACAGGTTAGTGCCGCCGTTCACGTGCAGCGTCTGCCCGGTGATGAACTGCGCCCCCGGGCCGCCGATGAACAGCGCCGCCTCGGCCACCTCCCAGACGCTCGCGGCGCGCCGCAAGGGGCTCGCCTGTGCGTAGCGCGCGGCGATGCCCGCAGGGTACACCGCCCAGCCCTCCGACACCGTCGCCCCCGGCGCAATGCAGTTGGCCCGGATCCGCAGCGGTGCCCACTCCACGGCGACCGCCTCGCTGAAAGCCACCACCCCGGCACGGGCCGCCAGGCTGTGGGCCACCTGGTGCAAGCCGCGGGCCGAGACGACGATGCTCACGATGCTGCCCGGACGGCCGGCGGCGCGCCAGTAGCGCGCCGCGCACTGCATCATGTTGAAGGTGCCGGTGAGGTTGGTGTCGATGACGGCACGCCAGCCCTTCGCGCTGAAGTCGATCGCCGCCTGCGGGAACTGGCCGCCGGCGCTGTTGACGAGCAGGTCGAGCGGTCCGTGCCGTGCATTCAGTTCATGGAACAGCCCCTCCACCGCGGCACGCTCGCGGATGTCGAGCGCCTGGTACTCGCACTCGTAGCCGCGGGCGCGCAGGGCGGATGCCACGTGCGCAAGCTTCGCATCACTGCGCCCGCAGAGGTGCACGCGCGCGCCGAGGCGTGCGGCGAGCCAGGCGGTGGCACGCCCGATGCCGCTGCCGCCGCCGCTGATCAGCACGCGGCGCCCCTCGAAGAGGCCATTCGCGAGCGTGGTGGGCGCGCTGGCGAGCACCTCGTCAGCCGGCGGCGCGGGCGTGAGCGCAGACTCAGACATCGCCGCTTCTCACGGCGGCTCCCCGAGCAGCTCGCCGCTGATGATGAGCTTGCGCACCTCGGTCGTCCCGGCGCCGATCTCGAGCAGCTTGGTGGCGCGGAACAGCCGGTTGATCTCCGACTCCCAGATGTAGCCGTTGCCGCCGTGGATCTGCACACCCTCGGCGAGCACCCGGGCCATGGACTCGGAGGCGTACATCACCGCCGCGGCGGTCAGGGCGTGAATTTGGCCGCGGCCGCCGCCGCCCACCTCCAGATCGTTGGCCGCCGCCAGCACCCGGTAGGTGAAGGTGCGCATGGTCTCGACCGCGACGTACATCTCGGCGAGCTTGGCCTGCACCATCTGGAACTGGCCGATCTTGCGGCCGAACTGCTCGCGCGAGCGGGCGTAGTCGAGCGCGAGCGTCAGCGCCCGCTCGGCGATGCCGAGGCACAGCGGCGCGATCATGGCGCGCTCGAGGTCGAGCCCGCTCATGACCACCGCGATCCCCTGGTTCTCCCCGCCCACCAGGTTCGCTGCCGGTACGGGGCAGTCGCGGAACACGAGCTCCGCGGTCTGGCTGCCGCGAAAGCCCATCTTGGTGAGCTTCTGGGCCACCTCGAAGCCGGGGTAGCCGCGCTCGACGATGAAGGCGGAGATGCCCTGCGGTCCGCGCTCGGGTGCGGTCTTGGCGTACACCAGCAGCACGTCGGCAACGGGGCCGTTGGTGATGTAGAGCTTGCCGCCATTGAGCAGGTAGTGATCGCCCGCGCGGCGCGCGCTGGTGCGCATCGAGCCGAGTGCGTCCGATCCGGCCCCGGGCTCGGTGAGGCCGAGCGCCCCGACGTGGGCCCCGGAGCACAGCGCCGGCAGGTAGCGCCGCCGCTGCTCCTCGCTGGCGTTGCGGTAGATGTTGTTGACGCACAGGTTGTCGTGCGCCACCCAGGCGAGCGCGAGCGCGTGGTTCCAGCGGGCCAGCCCCTGCAGCACCAGCCCGCTGGTGAAGAGGTCGGCGCCCACACCCCCGTAGCGCTCGGGCACGGTGACGCCGAGGTAGCCGGTGGCGCCGAGCGCCGCGAAGGCCTCAGCCGGCCACCACTCCTCGGCATCCATGCGCGCGGCCAGCGGGTAGAGCTCGCGCCGGGCGTACTCATCGGCGGCCTCCAGGCTCGCCTGCTGCTCGGCAGTCAGATCGAAGGCCGGCGCTGCGGCGGCGGAGGCCGGGGGCTCGGGCATGGCGGTGCCTGGGGGAGGAGTGGGCCTGAAATCGCAGCCTAATGAGTAATCCTCACCATGTCTATAAAAGCCTAGAAATAATTGACATCCGTACCTAAGTGAGGTGCACTCATTAGATGCCGGAACGCTTGCGGATCGGGTGTGGCTGCGGTTTCTGGGGCGACAGCGCCGCAGGTCCCGCGCAGCTGGTGCGCCGGGGGTCGCTCGACGTACTGGTGCTCGACTACCTCTCGGAGATCACGCTCTCGCTGCTGGCGCGGGCACGGCGCAAGCGCCCCGAGCTCGGCTATACCCCGGACTTCCTGCAGGCGGTGATGCGCCCGCTGGCCGCCGAGATCGCCGCACAGGGCATCAAGGTCATCGCCAACGCGGGCGGCGTCAACCCGCGCGCCTGCCGCGATGCCCTGCAGCGCGAGCTGCACGCGCTCGGCGTGCCGCTGCGGGTGGCGGTGGTCACGGGCGATGACCTGATGGCCGCGCTGCCGGCGCTGCGGGAGGCCGGGACGCGCGATCTGGAGCATCGCCGGCCCCTGCCGGAGGTCGTGGCGAGCGCCAACGCCTATCTCGGTGCGGCGCCCATCGCCGCCGCGCTCGCGGCCGGTGCGGATGTGGTCGTCACCGGCCGCTGCACCGACAGCGCGCTCGCGCTCGGTGCGCTCATGCACGCCTTCGGGTGGTCCGCCACCGACCTCGATCGCCTCGCCATGGGGAGCCTCGCCGGACACATCATCGAGTGCGGCCCGCAGGCGACCGGCGGCATCCTCACCGACTGGCGCAGCGTCGCCGGCGACTGGGATGACATGGGTTACCCGATCGTCGAGTGCACGCCCGACGGTGCTTTCGTGGTCACCAAGCCGGCCGGCACGGGCGGGCGCGTCAGCATCGATAGCGTGGCCGAGCAGATCACCTACGAGGTCCACGACCCGGCCCGCTACGTACTCCCGGACGTGGTGTGCGACTTCACGCAGGTGCGGCTCACCGACCTTGGCGGCGACCGCGTCGGCGTCGCCGGCGCGCGCGGGCTGGCGCCGACGCCGTACTACAAGGCGAGCCTGACCTACGACGACGGCTACCGCTGCACGGCGACGGTGCTGATCGTGGGACCGGAAGCGGTTGCCAAGGCGCAGCACGTTGCCACGGCCATCCTCAAGCGCACGCGCCGCATGTTCGCCGCGGCCGGATTCGCGGATTACCGCGCCACCTCGGTGGAGGTGCTCGGCGCGGAGGCCATGTACGGGGCGCACGCGCGCGCCGCGGGCAGCCGCGAGGTGGTGCTGAAGCTCGCCGTGTCCCACACGCAGGAGGCGGCGCTCGAGCTCTTCGCGCGCGAGATCTACCCGGCCGCGACCTCCATGGCGCAGGGCCTGAGCGGCTTCGCCGGTGGCCGCCCGGCGGTGCAGCCGATCGTACGACTCGCGTCCTGCCTCGTGCCCAAGGATTCCATCGCCATCGAGGTGGAGGTGCAGGGGGAGGGGGGCGCGAGCCGCGCTTTCCCGGTGGCGGCACCGCAGCCGGTGGCGGGCAACGCCGCCGCGCCCAGGCATTTCCCGCCGGCCGCGACCACTGCGCCGCGAGTTACCGGCACCGACCCTGAGGTACCGCTGCTGCGCCTCGCGCACGGGCGCAGCGGCGACAAGGGTGATGTCTCCAACATCGGCATCCTGGCGCGGCGGACCGAGTTCGTGCCGCTGCTCGCCGCGGCGCTCACCCCGCAGGCGGTGCGGGCCTACCTGGCGCATCTTCTCGCCGGCGAGGTCGAGCGCCACGACTGGCCGGGCCTGAACGGCTGGAACTTCGTACTGCATGAGGCGCTCGGCGGCGGTGGCGTCGCATCGTTGCGCTACGACCCGCAGGGCAAGAGCTACGCGCAGATCCTCATGGACCTGCCGGTGCGCGTGCCGCGCGCCTGGCTCGAGCGCGGCGGCCTGCTCGACGAGGGCGGATGAAAGGGCGGCGGGCAGTGCAGCGCCGCCGCGAGCGGCTGCCGCGCGATGAGCGGGTGGCGGCCATCATGCGCGCCGCCCGCGAGAGCTTCTGCGCGCACGGTTACGCCGCGGCCTCGACCGCGCAGATCGCCGCGCAGGCCGGCGTGGTCGAAGGCACGCTGTACCGCTACTTTCCCTCCAAGCGCGCGCTCCTCATCCGCGTGGTCGAGGACTTCTACGAGAACATCTTCGCCGACTACGAACGCCAGCTCGCCGGCGTGCGCGGCACCTGGAACCGCCTGCGCTACCTCATCTGGAAGCACCTCGCGGTGATTCACGCGGAGCCGGCGATGTGTCGGCTGATCATGCACGAGCTGCGGCCGTGGCCGCAGTACCGCCAGTCGAGCGTCTACCGCCTGAACCAGCGCTACACGCGCCGCACGCTCTCGGTCATCAGGGAGGCGGTCGCGGCCGGGGAGCTCGATGGCAAGGTGCCTCTGGCCTTGGTGCGCGACCTGATCTTCGGCTGCGCCGAGCATCACACCTGGGCGTACCTGCGCGGCGAAGGGCAGTTCTCGCCCGAGACGGCCGCCGATGCGATCACCAACCTCATCTACCGCGGGCTCGCGCGCACCGCGGCGGCCGGCGGGCAGGCGGTTGCCTCATCCGTGCACCGGCTCGAGCAGGCGGTGGAGCGGCTCGAGGGCCTGTCGGGGCCGCGGCGGCCGGCGCGCCGGGCGGGCGGCTGATGTTCAAGCGCGTGCTGGTTGCCAACCGCGGCGAGATCGCCTGCCGCATCCTGCGCACGCTGCGCGCGCAGGGCATCGCCAGCGTGGCCGTGTACCACCACGAGGACCGCAACGCGCCGCACCTGCAGCTGGCCGACGAGGCGGTGCGCCTCGAGGCCGACGTGCCTACCGCCGCCTACCTCGACCAGGCTCAGATCATCGCGGCGGCGCGCGCCACGCAGGCCGAGGCCATCCATCCCGGCTACGGCTTCCTGTCCGAGAATGCCGCCTTCGCTGAGCGCGTGACGCTCGCCGGGTGCACCTTCATCGGCCCCGACGCCGCCGTGATGCGCCTCATGGGCGACAAGATCCGCGCCCGCAGCTTCGCCGCCGAGCAGGGCGTACCGGTAGCGCCGAGCCTGATCGAGCAGGATCCCGCGCGGCTCGTGGCGCGCGCCGCCGAGGTCGGCCTGCCGCTTCTGATCAAGGCGGCCGCCGGCGGCGGTGGCAAGGGCATGCGGATCGTGCGCCGCGCGCAGGAGCTCACCGAGAGCGTGCAGCTCGCCTCCCAGGAAGCGCAGCGCTACTTCGGTGACGGGCGGGTCTATGCGGAGCGCTTCATCGAGCGGCCGCGGCACATCGAGGTGCAGCTGCTCGCCGACGGCCGCGGCAACGTGGTGCATCTCTTCGAGCGGGAATGCTCGCTGCAGCGGCGCTACCAGAAGATCATCGAGGAGAGCCCGGCACCGAACCTGCCCGCCTCCCTGCGGGCCTCGATCTGCGATGCCGCAGTGCGCCTCGCGAGCGCCGCTCGCTACCGCAACGCGGGCACCGTGGAGTTCATGCTGGCCCCGGACGGGCAGTTCTATTTCCTCGAGATGAACACGCGGCTGCAGGTCGAGCACCCGGTGACCGAGGCCGTGCTGCGGCTCGACCTGGTCGCCGCGCAGCTGCGCATCGCCGCCGGCGGCTCGCTGCCGTTCACCCAGGCCGATCTCGAGCCGCGCGGCCATGCCATCGAGTGCCGCATCTGCGCCGAGGAGCCGCAACACGACTTTCGCCCGGCGACCGGCCGCATCGGAATCCTGCGCGTGCCCGAGCTGCCGCGCACGCGCTTCGACGGCGGCATCCGCGCCGGGCAGGCGGTGACGCCGGCCTTCGATTCCATGCTCGCCAAGCTCATCGCTCATGGCGACTCGCGCGCGGCGGCGGCGCAGACCCTGGCCGCGGCGCTGCACGAGCTGGTGCTGCTCGGGGTACCGAGCAACATCGACTACCTGCAGCGGGTGCTGCGGCACCCGCGCTTCCTCGCCGGCGAGCTGCATACCGGCTTTCTCAGCGAGCACGCCGCGCAGCTCGCCGCGCCGGGCGCGCCGCTGGAGAGCGCGGCGGCCACGCTTGCGGGCCTGCTGGCGGATGAGGACTTCCGGCGGGTCGCCTACGACGTTCCGGAGCCGCACGCCAGCATCGGCGCGTGGCGCAACTAGGCGCGCGCATGGGTTACCGGGTCGAGACCGACGGGGTCAAGGCCGAGGCGCAGATCCTCGGCCGCCGTCCACAGCTCGCCGTACGGCTCGGCGAGCGCGTGCACCGCGTGCTCGCCGCCAGCGCCGGGGAGGGTGAATTCGACCTCACCGTCGATGGGGTGCGCTACCGCGGCTGGCGCTGCGCGAGCGGCGATGAGGTGCACGTGCGTCTGAACGGGCGCACTTACCGCGTGCGCCTCGAGCGCCGCGGCGCTGATCAGGGCGGCGCGAGCGAGCAGGAAGAGGTGCGCGCCAGCATGCCGGGGGTGGTGGTGGCGGTGCACTGCGCGAGCGGTGCGCACGTGGAGGCCGGCGAGAAGCTGCTGACGCTCGAGAGCATGAAGCTGCAGATGACGGTGGTCGCCTCGCACGCGGCCACGATCGCGCGCCTGCACGTCGCACCCGGCGCGGTATTCGAGCGCGGCGCGCTGCTGGTGTCGTTCGCGCCCCGCAAGGAGAGCGAGTCATGAGAATCCTGGAGTCCGCGGTACGTACCGGGGATGCCGAGTTCCGCCGGCGCTACACGCACAACAAGGCGCTCGCACAGCAGCTCAAAAGCCGCCAGCAGGCGGCGCGGCACACGCGACCGGCGCGCGACCTCGAGCGCCTCGCCTCCCAGGGCAAGCTGCTGCCGCGGCAGCGCCTCGAGCGCCTCCTCGATCCGGGCACGCCCTTCCTCGAGCTCTCGAGTCTCGCGGCCAACATGGCCTACGGCGGGGAGGCGCCCGGCGCGAGCTGCATCACGGGCATCGGCGTGGTCGCGGGGCGTGAGGTGATCGTGCACGCCGACGATCCGAGTGTGAAGGGCGGGGCCTGGTACCCGCTGACCATCAAGAAGATCGTGCGGGCACTGGATATCGCCATCGAGAACCGCCTGCCGGTGGTGCACCTGTGCGATTCCGCCGGCGGGCAGCTGCAGTTGCAGTCGCAGCTGTTCCCCGACCGCTACATGGCGGGACGGATCTTCCGCAACCAGTGCGTGCTCAGCAAGCTCAACGTGCAGCAGCTGGCGCTGGTGTTCGGCCACTGCACCGCAGGCGGCGCGTACGTGCCGGCGCTCAGTGACTACAACGTCATCGTGCGTGGTACCGGGGCGGTGTTCCTCGGCGGCCCCCCGCTGGTCAAGGCGGCGACCGGGGAGGTGGTGAGCGCGGACGAGCTCGGCGGCTGCGACCTGCACACGCGTCGCAGCGGCACGTGCGACTACCCGGCGCGCGATGAGCAGGAGGCGCTCGAGATCGGGCGCGACATCGTCGCGCAGTGGACGCGGCCGCCGAAGTGGCGTACGCCGGAAGCGGCCGCGGAGCCACCGCTGCTCGATGCCGACGAGCTCTACGGCATCATACCGGCCGATATCAAGCAGACCTTCGACATGCGCGAAGTGATCGCCCGCGTGGTCGACGGCAGCCGCTTCCACGAGTACAAGCCCGACTACGGCACCACGCTGGTGTGCGGCTTTGCGCACCTGTGGGGTTATCGCGTCGGGATCCTCGCCAACAATGGCATTCTCTTCAACGACAGCGCCATCAAGGGTGCGCACTTCATCGAGCTGTGCAACCAGAACGATACGCCGCTGCTGTTCCTGCAGAACATCACCGGCTACATGGTGGGGCGCGAGTACGAGGCCGCCGGCATCACCAAGGACGGCGCCAAGATGATCATGGCGCAGACCTGCAGTCACGTGCCGAAGCTGACCCTCATGTGCCACGGCTCCTTCGGAGCGGGCAACTACGGCATGTGCGGGCGCGCCTTCGACGGGCGGCTGCTCTTCAGCTGGCCGAATCACCAGATCGCGGTGATGGGTGGCGAGCAGGCCGCGGGCACCCTGGCCGAGGTGAAGCTGCGCCAGCTCGCGCGCACCGGCGCCGCGGCGGAGCCGGCGGCCATCGAGCGCCTGCGCACGGACACGCTCAAGGCCTACGAGGAGCAGACCTCGGCCTACTACTCGACCTCCGAGCTGTGGGACGACGGCATCCTCGATCCGGTGGACACCCGCAACGCGCTCGGCGTGGCACTGTCGGCCGCGGTCAATGCGCCGGCCGGGATTCCAGGCAATGGAGTGTTCCGGTTTTAGACTCATCTCGTCCCGGCTGCCTCACTGCGAGGCAGGTGGAACGAGTCCAGACGTCGTAAGTGCGAGGGCCGCGGCAACTGCACGTGCGAGGTGCATGCACCCACGCGGCAGCAACTCCGGCTCCGCCGCATGGCGCGGGTGCTAGCGTCCCTTCCACTGCGGCTGGCGCTTCTCTGCGAAGGCCCGCGGCCCCTCCTGGGCGTCCTCGCTCAGGTACACCGGCTCGAACAGCCGCTCGCCGGTGCGCAGCGCCTCGGTGCGGCCGGTCTCGGTGGCGGCGTAAACGAGGGCCCGGGCGGCCCGGACCGTGAGCGGGGCGTTGGCGGCGATTCGCTGGGCGAGCTCGAGGCTCTTTTCGATCAGCTGCGCGCGCGGCACCACGCGGTTGACGTAGCCCAGCTCGGCGAGCCGCGCCGCGCTCATCGGCTCGGCCGTGAGCAGCAGCTCCATCATGATCCGCTGCGGCAGCATGTGCAGCAGGGGTGCGGCCCAGGGAGTGCCGCGGCCGACGCGCGCCTCGGTGATGGCGAAGGTGGCGTGCTCGGCGGCGACGCACAGGTCGCACATCTGCGCGAACAGCCAGCCGCCGGCGACCGCCGCGCCGTTCACCGCGGCGATGGTCGGCTTGCTGACCTGCACCGAGTCGCCGAGGATCGGGATGAAGCCCCGCGGCGGCACCTGCAGTCCCGTGACGCTCGCCTCCTTGAGGTCGAGCCCCGCGCAGAACGCCTTGTCGCCGGCACCGGTCAGGATCGCCACGCGGGCCGCGGCATCGGTCTCGAAGCGCTGCCAGGCGGCGTGCAGCCCGGCCCGCACCTCGGCGCTCAGGGCGTTGCGGCTCTCGGGGCGGTTGAGCGTGATCAGCGCCACGCTGCCGTGCATCTCGTAAAGCACCGCGTCACTCATGGGTGCACCTTGAAGGGTTGACAGGGGCAATCCACCACCGCTAGCGTACCAAAACGGTACCGGCGGTACCGCGAGCGCAAGTCACTTCATTGACCTGGGGGACCCTGCGGCATGGCGCGACACGACGGCGGCCGCGGCGGGGAGCGGCTCTGAACATTCAAGCGAGGCTCGACGCGACGACGCTGCTGGCGGAAGCCAGCCGGCCGGGTGCAGTCCCCGTCGGCTCGGTCGTCAGTGGCTGCCCCTACCGGCTGATCGACCTTGGTGCGCCCTTGACCCTGAGTCACGCCGAGCGCGCGGCCCTGGAGGCGTGGCTGGCGCGCCAGGCCTGCCCGGTGATCGGCATCGCCGCGCAGGGCAGCGGGCACGCGCTGGCGAGCGCCTGCGACGCCGTGGCTGTGGATGGGGCCGACGCCGCGCTGCTCACTGCCAACATCGCCGCCGCGCCCTGTGCGGCGCTACTGCTGGTGCAGGTGCTGCGGGTCAGCGAGTCGCTGCCCGCGGCCGAGGCGCTGCTGCTCGAGTCCCTGGCTTACGCCACGCTGCAGGCGGGCGCGGAGTTCCGCCGCTGGCTGGCGAGCGCGTCGCGTCCGGCTGCCATGGCAGATAGCGGGGCGCCGCTGCTCATCGAGCGCCATGGGGCGCACCTTGAGCTGACCCTGAACCGCCCCGCGCGTCGCAACGCTCTGTCGGTGGCCATGCGCGACGCCCTGGCGGAGGCGCTCGAGCTCGCCCTCGCGGACCCGGAAGTCTCCCGGTTGAGCCTGCGCGGCGCGGGCGCGGCTTTCTGCGCGGGTGGCGACCTCGCCGAGTTCGGAGTCATGGCTGATCCGCCGCGCGCGCACGCGGTGCGCAGCGAGCGCTCGGTGCCCGCGCTGTTGGCGCAGTGCGCCAGCCGGCTCGAAGTGCGCCTACACGGGGCGGCGGTCGGCGCCGGGGCGGAGCTGGCCGCCTTCGGGACGCGCATCGTGGCGACGCGCGATGCATTCTTCGAGCTGCCCGAGATCCGCTACGGGCTGATTCCCGGAAGCGGGGGCTGCGTGAGCCTGCCGCGCCGCATCGGGCGGCTGCGCACCGCCTACCTGGCGCTTTCGGCGCGGCGGCTGGATGCGGCGAGCGCGCACGCGTGGGGTCTGGTGGATGAGCTGCTGCCGGCCGAGCACGAGCAGGCGGCATGAGCCTCAGGTGCACGATCGGGCGGGGAGGGGTGCGAGAGTGAGCAGATCAGCCGTAGTCACGGGAGCGGCCATGGGCATGGGCATGCTCATGGCGCGCAAGCTGGCGCAGCGGGGCTGGCGGGTGTTTGCCGGCGTGCTGCCGGGAGCGAGCACCGCCGAGCTCACCGGCGGCGTCAGCCTCACCGTCATCGAGCAGGACGTCACCGACGAGGCGCTGGTGCGTGCGGGCGCGGAGCAGGTGACCCGCGCGCTCAATGGTGCGGGGCTCGATCTCCTCATCAACAACGCCGGCATCGCCGACATCGCCACCGGGCCGGTCGAGGGGGTCGACATCGCCGAGGGCAAGAAGCTCTTCGACGTGAACCTCTTCGGCCAGGTGCGGGTGATCAAGGCATTCCTGCCGCTGCTGTTCGAGAGCCGCCAGTCGCCGCGCATCCTCAACTTCTCCTCCGGCGCCGTGCGGGTTCCCATGCCGTGCTCGGCGATGTACAACATGTCCAAGTACGGCGTCGAGGGACTGACCAACACCCTGCGCTACGAGCTCGCCAAGTTCGGCGTGCAGGTCACCGCGATTGAGCCCGGGGCGGTGAAGACGCACATGACGGCGGACCCGGTGAACTCCACGGCGCGCATCTGGGAGCGGGCAAGTCCTGCGATCCGCTCGCGTTACGAGGCGAAGCTGCGCCCGATCACCGACAGTCTCGGGCGCATGCTGCTCGATGCCAACGAGCCCGAGGACGTCACCGAGGCGGTGCTGAAGCTCGTCGACGTGCCCAAGCTCAAGCCGCGCTACATGGTCGGCAAGGAAGTGAGGATGCTGCCCCTGATGCAGGCGCTGCTGTCCGAGAGCGCCTTCGAGCGGCTGATCGCCAAGCAGTTCAATATCTAGCGGCCGCCCGTGGCGGCCATGAGGAGAGTTCAGTGCAGGACGTGAAGGCACGGTTTGCGGCGCTCCGTGAAGGCAGCCGCACCCTGGCGGCGACCAACGGCGCGCAGCGCGCCGAGCGGCTGCGCGCCATGCTGGCCGCGGTGCTCAGGAACAAGCAGCGCTTCTACGACGCGGCCCACACGGAGATGAAGGCCTGCGACCTGGACGTCGCCGCGCAGCTGGTCATGGTGAAGAGCGAGGTCGACTTCGTCGCCAAGCGCGTCGCCGGCTGGATGAAGCCACGGCGGGTGCGCAACTCAGCCGCGACGCTCGGCAAGAAGTGCTACATCCTCTACGAGCCCAAGGGCGTGGTGCTGAACCTCTCCACCTGGAACGCGCCGATCGCCATCGCGCTGGTGCCTGCGGTGGCGGCGATCGCCGCGGGCAACGCCTTCGCGCTCAAGCCCTCGGAGCTCGCTCCGCACAGCGCCACGCTGCTGCGCGAGGTGCTCGAGGGGGCGATGCCGCACGATGAGTTCGCGGTGTTCGAGGGCGGCCCGGAGGTCGCCCAGGAGCTCCTGGCGCTGCCCTTCAACCACATCTACTACACCGGCGGGCAGCGCGTCGGGCGGCTGGTGATGAAGGCGGCGGCCGACAACTTCGCCGCCGTGACGCTCGAGATGGGCGGCAAGAATCCCGCCATCGTCGATGCCTCGGCCTCGCTGGAGAACGCGGCGCGCAAGATCGCCTGGGGGCGCATCGCCAATGCCGGCCAGGTGTGCGTGGCACCCGATTACGTGCTGGCCCACGAGTCGGTGGCCGCACGCTTCGTGCAGGCGCTCGGGCAGGCTATCACCAACATGTACAACAACAACGGCGCCGGCTTCGAGCAGTCCGCCGAGTTGATGCGCATCATCAACGACCAGCACTTCGCGCGCGTCTCGCGCCTGCTGCAGGATGCGCGCGACAAGGGTGCCAGGGTTGCCTTCGGCGGTGAGACGCGCGCCGCGGACCGCTTCGTGGCGCCGACGGTGCTCACCAACGTGAGCGAGGACATGCTGATCATGCAGGAGGAGATCTTCGCGCCCATCCTGCCGGTGATCCCCTTCAAGGAGCGCAGCGAAGCGCTCGAGATCATCGCGCGGCGCACCAAGCCCCTGGCGCTGTACATCTTCGCCACCGACCGCGCCGCGATCGACTACTTCCTCGCGCACACCACCGCCGGCAGCACGGTGGTCAACCACAACCTCATCCAGTCGGGCACCAACCCGCGCCTGCCCTTCGGCGGCGTGAATCACTCGGGCATCGGGCGCATCGGCGGGGAGCAGGGGTTCATGGAGATGTCCAACCCGCGCTCGGTGGTCGAGCAGCCGCTCGGGCTGCTGGACCTGACGTTCAACCTGCCGCCGTACTCGAAGACCTACCGCAGGCTGATCGAGAAGGCGCTCAAGGTGTAGCGCGCGGCAGCGGGCGTGCCGCCGCGCTTCAGTGGCGGCGCCCCTTCACGCGCACCCGGAACTTCATGCTCGGCCCCGGGGTGGGCAGCACCTTGGTCTGCAGCTGGTAGTCCGGGGTCTCGAGCTCGAGGTCGAGCAGGTAGAAGAGCCGCGCCATGCTGAAGGCCATCTGCACCTCGGCCAGGGTCTTGCCGAGGCAGGTGTGCGTGCCACGGCCGTAGGGCGAGTAGACGCCGGGCTTCAGGTGCTCGGCGCGCGGCTTGGCGTAGCGGTCGATGTCGAACTTGTCCGGATTCGGGTAGTACTCCTCCATGTAGTGCGGCACCGCGGTCGCCACGTACAGGAGCTCGCCCTCGCGGATGCGGTGGCCGAGGAAGGCGAAGTCGCGCGTCGCGGTGCGCATCTGCGCCACCGCGATCGGGTAGATGCGCATCGCCTCCATGATGGCGCCGTCGATCGAAGGCAGGTTGCGCAGGTCCGCCTCATCGATGCTGCCCTTGGCGAACAGCTCGTCGGCCTCCTTGAGCACGCGCGCGTGCACCTCGGGGTGCTTGAGCACCGCGTAGACGAACGCCGCGGTGGTGTTGGCCACGGTATCCAGCCCGGCCACGAACGGCCCGGTGAGGCTCAGGATCAGGTCGCTTGCCGGGATGAGATCCGGATCGCGCGCGTGTGCCTCCATGACGTCATCGACGAGGTTGCGGCGCGTCGGGTCGCGCTGATCCTTGCTGGCCTCGTACTCGGCGATCATGCGCCGCCCGAGCTCGGAGACGCGCGCCTTGGCGTGCTTGTAGCGCGGGTCCTTGAGCAGGAACTTCGGGCGCTGGCGCGTCACCAGGATGTTGAGGATATAGAGGATCGTCGTGCGGATGTCCTTGACGTATTCGCGCGGCGAGGTGCCGGTGAGCATCGCCCCGAGTTGCTCGGTGACGATGTACTGCATGTTCTGCACCACCGGTACCAGCTGCCCCACCGGCCAGTCGCGCGCCACCACCGAATCGGTGATGGCGACCAGCTCGTTGTAACGGCCGCGCATCGACTCCTTGGAGTAGCCGTGCTTCATGACCGCGCGCAGCTTCTGGTGCGTCTCACCGTCCTCGCCGGTGAGCGTGCGGCGCGCGCCCCACTCATCCACCAGGCCCTGCCAGAACTCCTTGGAGCGCAGCGAGTCGCGGCCCTCGCGGGTCCCCATGAAATTGGCCGCCTCGACGCCGGCCATCACCGTGTAGGTGTTGCTCATGACCTTGAGCCGGAACACGGGGCCGTACTTGCGATAGCAGTCGTAGAAGAAGCGTCCGGGGTCCTTGGCCATGGACAGCGCACTGCCGAGGATGGGCAGGCCGCCCACCAGCATGGGTTCCTTGAGAGCTTCAGTAGCGACCGTAGCCATGTGAACTGCCTCGCAGGATGCGCGCGGCGGATGCGCCGCATGCGCGGATGTTATACGCATTGCCGATAATACGGAACCACCGGTACCTATTGGACCGGCGGCTCGTCCATGTGAGATAGTTCCCGCCGTTCAGGCACTTAACTTCACGCAGGGGTGACATGAGCAGCCAGCTTCCCGGCGGCGCGAACGCGAAGCGCAAGCCTGGCCGGCCACGCAGCAAGCGCTCGGAGGAGGCCATCATCCGCGCCACCACCTCGCTGCTCGCCGACGAGCGCTACGCGAACCTCACCGTGAGCAAGGTGGCCGCGCGCGCCCGCGCCAGCAAATCGACCATCTACCGCCGCTGGCCGACCAAGGAGCACCTGGTCATCGAGGCCTTCAACCGCTGGCCGGCGCTGACGCCGCACGACCGCGGCGACGTCCTCTCGGACCTGCTCGACCTCTACCGGCAGTTCCTGCGCATCCTGCACCGTCCGCCCTCGAACGCGATCATGCCCACGCTCGTGGCCGAGCGGGCCCACAACCCGGCACTGGCCGCGGTGTTCGATCCGCTGATGCAGCGCCGCCGCGATCCGGCACGCGTGGTGCTCGAGCGCGCCATCGGGCGCGGCGAGCTGCCGCGCACCACCAACGTCGAGCTGGCGGTCGATGCGCTGTTCGGCATGACCGTGCTGCGCATGTACTTCATCCCGGGCGACCTCGGCATCCCGGCCATCCGCGAGTACCTGACGGTCCTGCTGCGCGGCTTCGGCGCGCGTGGCTACTGAGCCGCCCGCGCTGCTGCAGTCCGCGGAGAGCCGCGTGAGCGCGGCCACCCCGCTGCCGCGGCGGATCAAGGTCGGCGAGCTGCTGCCGGGGGAGCCGCAGCTCGAGATCGCCGCGGACGTGTTCCTGCCGCAGCAGCTGCCCGCATCCCCGATCGCGCTGTTCTGCCTGCCCGGCGGCGCGCTGGCGCGCGGCTACTATGACCTGCAGGCCGAAGGTGACTTCAGCTTCGCCGCGCACATGGTGGCGCAGGGCTACCTGGTCGTGACCCTCGACCCGCTCGGGGTGGGCGACAGCAGCCGGCCGCGCGATG